>ULSS01079841.1_pt1 | contig 116537 bp, 102 predicted proteins | sample 1956901 | NCBI WGS metagenome assembly ULSS01 (sample SAMEA4835714, study PRJEB28245) | human gut metagenome | biome: gut microbiome; material: fecal sample | place: Denmark | collected 2008
AAAAAGGAGTTCCTTTGAGTCCGTTAAGTAATGCAGCCACTTCGTCACACCCTTGTCCTGATATTTTCACTGATTCATCGCTGTATGGCACTATGTACGCTGCTTCTTTATCATACACTCCCATACGCTTTGCAATATTAAACGGAACAAATTTATAAACTGCTCCACATATCAGGCATACTAAGATTAGGGATAATATCACATACTTTAATATCTTCTTCATGACACCTCCACCTCCTATTGCAATACTGTTTTATAATTCATACCATATACTAACTTTGTTATTTTTACAATACACTTTGCGCAAGTGGTCGTTTTTCTTCCCAAGTGGTATATTTTTATGTGTTTTGGATGAAAATAATTAAGGAATAGGCTGAGTATTGTCAAAACTTCATTCATTCCGGCATCTAATTACTTATTGCATATTTTGATAAAATTGACATAATGTTTTCATAGTTATTGTCTTTATTAACAAGATATTTTGTCTCATTTTCTCCAATCCTTATACTGCAAATATTTCCCGAAAAAGTATATGTTGTTCTATCACTATCATTTAACACTACTTTATACATCCATCCTGTAAACTGCTCTCCCGTATATATTTCAAGTATAAGCGATTGCAGGGAATTACGTATCTGTTCAACATCTTCTTCCGATTCTACCAATACACATTTTCCTGTATTTCCATAAACAATTTCTACATCATTACTTTTTTGATTTGAATTTACACTATCTTCTTCCAATTTATTATATGCCTGCATTTCTTCATCTTTTTTATCATTATTTTTTAAACTATAATCACTTTGTAAAGTCATATTTTCATTCACATATCCAGACACAACTTCCGCCCTTTCTTCATTACTTTCAATTTCATACTCACTACTAAGCTCCTCATTAGTTTCAGATTTTGTTTGTGTATAATTAATATTTTCACTTCTGCCATTAGTGCATCCACACATCATCATAATGCACATCGTAATAATACCAAATATCATTTTTTTCATTGTAATTTTCTCCTTTGGTCACTCCTATGGTCACTCCTATGGTCACAGTATGGCTTTTAAAATTACAATTTTCAATAGTTTTGGCGCAAGAGGCACTATTTTGGCGTGAGTCATTTATTATCAGCGATAATCAACACAATCTTAAACATTATCATTGAATGACTTATATTTTTATATATAATCCGTCCATTATATTTATTGACTATGTAACGTATATTATCCATACCATAGCCATGATGTTCTTTGTCATCTTTTGTAGTCTTAAATAGCGGATTATTGTTTAAAGCATCCGGCATTATAGAATTACTTAATTCAATTCCTACTCCCGTCTTATCAGAATATATCATCAGATTAATCATTTTATCATTGCTATTCTCTGCTGCTTCGATTGCATTATCAAGAAGATTTTCAATGAGAATATGAAAGTCAAGGTCATCTATTCCGGATAATTCTCCTTCTACAAGACAACTGAACGAAATACCTTTTTCCCTGCAATATCTGTTTTTTCTATTTAGTACGTGATTTATTATAATGTTAGACGTATAAACAATCCCCTCATCCGGAAGAATTCTGCCACTCGTTACATTTGTAATATACCGGCGTGCTTCTTCGACACTGTTTGCCGTAAGCAGGCTGTCTATCATATTAATAATCCTTTCAAACTCATGGCGCGCCCTCTCATTTTCCCGATGCACACGTTTAATCTCATCAATATCCGCACGCTGATACTCAAGTGCTGTAAGCCTTACCTTTTCTTTTATCATCTGATGATATCGTTGTTGTTCCTTAGCCATTAATATAAAATTAATTATATTTATAATAGCTATTCCAACTATTACAGCTATCACATAGATTTCTCCATGTATATCACCATTATCAATTCTCAGGACCATGCCACACAAAAAAATACTTATTAGCGGAATCATTGCGGCAGTAACCGCGTAAGCATAATCCCGTAATTCTTTCAATCTGTCTGCCTGTTTTGTGATTGCAATAATACATCCTGTAAGTATTATCTGATTTAACACAATTGCCAGATATCTTGCTTTTCCGCCATTATAGACCATATCTATATAATTTGTTTCGAATATAAACGATATAATACTTCCTGCTATAACCGCAGAAAATATCAGAATGATTATGAGGACTATATTATATATAAGTTTCTTTACAAAACTTCCATCCATATAAACCAAACAAATCGGGAATGATATCAACATATAAATTAGTATTCCGCTTCCCTCAAACACATTAATTTTACTCTGTATTACCAGATATGAAAAAGTAAGCATACATCCAATTATAAATACCTTGGATGCCTTGCGTCCGGGTGCTATATGAAGGCATCTTGTCAAAAAATATATTGTCATTACACTTTGATATAAATCTACTAATATCTCAATCATCTTTTCTGCCTCTGTCACATCATTTTGTAATACATCCATTCATTTTGTACACTTTTGTACCTGTCTTTACTGATATCAATGCTTCTCCCATTAACAAGCTTTACTTTATATGGCCGAATATCTGCAACATACCTTAAATTAATCATCATCCCTCTGTATATAGTTACAAATCCACAGTCCTGTAATTCTTTTATATGATGCGATAGCTGATCCCTGATTGAAATCACATTGTCATCTGTTTCAAGCCTCATCTCATGGTTATACACCTCTATTATCCGGACTCTGTCAATCTGAATTGCCAATTTCTTTGAATTATCACTGAATACAACAACTCTTCTTTTCTTCATTATGTATTCCTGCACAGAAGAGATGGCAAACCATATATCCTTTTCTATAGATTTTTTTCTTATAAATCCCAACGGACGGCACACAAATGATTCATATACATATTGATCGTAGTTCGTCATATAGACTATTCCCGGATCTGTAATTATTGTGCCTAATCTTTTTGCTACTTCAAAACCTGATACATTATTATCCAGCTCTATATCCATAAATACTACATCGATATTATCGCGTATATAATTATCAACCAGCTTGTCACCATCTCTGTAATAAAAGAAACTGATTCCTACACCCTTTTCAGCATATTTTTCTTTGTATACACTTTCAATTACAGGGACTATACGCTTCATAATGTTCTCATCATCATCACATATTGCAATATTTATATTATTATCCATAGTGTATGCTCCAATTAATACCCTTTTATAATATATTATAAATTTAATTATAGAACATTATTATAATTTTTCAATAGCACCTGAATTTATTTACATTAAGATGCAATATAAAACATTCCAAGACACCAATCTTCCCTGCACACTTCCCCACTCCCCCGCATACAATAGAATATCAGTATCACCTTGCGGAGGCTTCTATGCTCAACTACATATGGGCTGTTCTTATTATTATCGGAGTTATATACGGCGCACTTACCGGGCACATGGCTGATGTAACGAATGCTGCTCTGGATTCTGCCAAAGATGCCGTTGAGCTCTGCATCACCATGCTTGGTGTAATGTCTCTGTGGACGGGGCTTATGGAAATAGCAACGCGGAGCGGTATCATTGAGGCACTCACGCGAAGGCTCCTGCCTGTCATGCACTGGCTTTTTCCAAATGTACCGGACAATCATCCTGCGATGTCACACATCTCAACCAATATGATTGCTAATTTTCTGGGGCTTGGATGGGCGGCAACCCCGGCAGGTCTTATGGCAATGAAATCCCTGTCCGAACTTAATACGGAGCACCCGGACAGTGCGAGTGATGCAATGTGTGCGTTTCTTGTAATAAATATTTCATCAATCCAGCTTATCCCGGTGAATATAATCGCATACCGGAGCCAGTACGGCTCTGCCAACCCGGCTGCAATAATAGGTCCGGCAATAATTGCCACATCAATATCTACCGCCGCCGGAATTATTTTCTGTAAACTTGCATGTGCGCGCAAGAAAGGATTAGGGTGATTGAATGAAATTTTTCCTTATTATATCTGATTTTATTATTCCTGCAGTTCTGCTTGGGATTGTTGTCTACGGAATGAAAAAGAAACGCCCTGTATATGATGATTTTGTAGATGGCGCAAAGGAGGGCATGAAGACAGTTGCCGGAATTCTGCCGACTCTTATAGGGCTTATGGTAGGTGTAGGCGTTCTGCGGGCATCCGGCTTTCTTGATATGCTTGCACAGGTTACGGCAGGTCTGTCCTCAAAGATTGCATTTCCTGCCGAGCTTATTCCGGTAGTGTTTGTAAGAATGTTCTCATCATCTGCTGCGACCGGACTGTCGCTTGATATATTCGACAAATACGGTCCCGATTCGTACATAGGTCTTGTGACATCAATCATGATGAGCTGCACCGAAACCATTTTTTATACGATGAGTGTCTACTGCATAGCTGCAGGCATCAAAAAAACACGCTGGACTCTGCCGGGTGCGCTGTTATGCACATTCGCCGGCATCGCCGCAAGCGTGTTGATTGCAGGAATGCTGTAAAATAAATATTATGATACCGGAATCAAAAGACCGGAGCCCACATCAGTCTGCCCATAATTACTGTACTGCCGCACGGTCAGCCGGAGCTGTTACAGGTTCTGTCTCTCCCTGTGCCGCCTGTGTTGCCGATGCACTGCTGTATGACGGAGCAGTTACAGACTTGTTATGAACTGCTTCCGGCAGACTTGCGCCAACCGTAGCCGTACTCTGTGTTGTCTGCTCCTTTTCCGGCTGCTTTTTAAATCCGTCAATCCAGCTATGTTTTGTAGTCGCCTCTGAGGCCGCACCACCAGCAGGGGTTGTAGGTTCAACATACTGCTTATATGAACCGTCAGGATTAATAAGCGGCTGTATACTTATTGAAGATCCGACCTTGAACATAACATACTCTATCCCGGTCTCACTGTCGAGATATATCGTATAATTGCTGCCCGTCTCAATTATGTTAAGTATACTCGTTGTAACGTCTTCCTTAACTTCCTTGTTGTCGGTACTTACATAAGTGTTATCATTCTTCTTCACCTTAGTGTATGAGCGGAATTCCACAACAAACAAAAGTGCAAAAAGAATTAATGCAACAATGCTGACTACTATTCCAAGCCCCTTCTGCATAACACGGGTACGCTTTCTTGTCGGATGCTGCTCATCCCACTCATCAGGATTGAACTCGCCGTCTTCATATGCATACGGATCTTCCTGCCTGTCTGCAGAATTATCTTTATCTTTGTCTTCAGGCTTTTCAGGCTTCTCATCCTTCTTAAGCTCTTCATCATTGTTGTTGTCTTTATCCTTCATAAACACCTCTTTATTATGACTTAGAAATAAACCATCTCTTCCGCAGCAGGCTCAGCCGGTGTTACGCTTGATGCATAAAGAACCGGACCCTTCTTGCGGTATGACATCTGGAACTCATACTTGATAACTGCTTCTACATATACCCATGAACGCTCAGTAAGCGATGCAACGTCAGGATAATTACATATATATCCGATAAATGCCGTATCAGCCTCACAGCATGTCATTGCCTTACGTCCCGGGACGAATGTCTTGGCTGCGAACTTCTTGCCCTTGTATACCTGTGCCTTGAATCTTACCTTTTTATCTTTATAGACTTCAGGTCTCTCAGACACATCCATATACCAGATACCATAATCAGAATCATCAACATCTATGACATCTGCATTAATATCATAAGGAAGCTGCTCTGCTATTGATGCAATCTCACCGTTAGTATTCTCGAATACTATCTGTGCGAATCCGTTAAGAATCTTAACGCTTCTTCTGAAACCGCCAAGGTTCATTCCCTTCTCACAGCGGTTGAATATTACCATCTCTGCGCTTCTCATGGTCTCTGCCATTGTTGACTTCATGTTATTCCACATAAGCTCAAATGTACCGGCATTAACAAGTGTTATTCTCTGATATATTGTCCATCCGAATGGCTTCTTAAGCTCATCCAGAAGCGACATCTCCCACATTCCGTTGTATTCGATTACAACAAGCCATGGGTCATATTTTTTATCAAGCTGGGCAAGCTTCTCTGCAGTAAAGTCTTCCTTCTCAAGTACGACCATGTCCATCTTATGCTTCTTCAGCATAGCTTCGTCATATTCATTCTCGCCCTCTTCACAGACAATAAGAAGCTTCTTCTCTGCCTCATCAAACTGTCCCTGCTCTATAGTCTCTGTTATAAATGTAGTCTTACCGCTGTCAAGGAATCCATCTATAAGAAATACCGGAATCTCATAATTCTGATCCATTAATAATCTCCATTCATGTTTGGTTAAATGTTACCCGGCATCAGATCTAGTTGACACCGAACAGCTCCTTAAGCTTATCCTCTGCAAGCTTAGAACCGATTACGCAGATACGTCCTGTAAAGTCAGGCTTTCCATCTCTTATCTCATACTCACCCGGTACAAGGTCAAAGTACATCCACTTGCCTTCCTTATCTGAAAGCATACCCTTTGAACGGAGTATCTGACCGAACTCTTCACTGTTGGCAAGCTTATTAAGTATCTCATCAAGCTGCTGTCTTGTGAACTTATTAGGTGTCTCTACGCCCCAGCTTGTAAATACTTCATCTGCATGATGGTGATGATGATGCTCATGGTCATGCTCGTCATGGTCATGATGATGTCCACAGCAACACTCCTCGCCATCTTCATGGTGATGATGGTGCTCGTGCTCATCTTCGTCATGATCGTGGTGATGTTCGTGTTCGTCCCCGTCATGATCGTGGTGATGTCCGCAGCAGCACTCCTCACCATCCTCATGGTGATGATGCTCATGCTCATGTGCCTGATGCTCTGCCTCAGCATGCTCTGCAAGAAGCTCAAGCTCAAGGTTAGTAACATTCTCCATGGCTGACAGAATCTGTGCTCCGTCAAGGTCATCCCATGGTGTTGTAATAATATGTGCGTTAGGGTTAAGCTCACGCATCATCTTTATGACTGCATCAAGCTTCTCCTCTGTCTGATTCTGTGTACGGCTGAGGATTACTGTTCCGGCATGCTCAATCTGGTTATTAAAGAACTCACCGAAGTTCTTCATATATACCTTTGCCTTAAGTGAATCTACAACTGTAGATGCGCTGTTAAGCTCAATCTCATTCTCGATATGAAGATCCTTTACAGCCTTGATTACGTCTGAAAGCTTACCTACGCCTGAAGGCTCGATAATTATTCTGTCCGGATGATACTTATCAATTACATCCTTAAGTGCTGTACCAAAATCACCTACGAGTGAGCAGCATATACAGCCTGAATTCATCTCTCTGATCTCAATTCCGGCATCCTTAAGGAATCCGCCGTCTACGCCAATCTCACCGAATTCATTCTCAATAAGTACAACCTGCTGTCCCTTGAGTGCCTCAAGAAGAAGCTTCTTAATTAATGTAGTCTTTCCTGCTCCGAGGAATCCTGAAATTATATCTACCTTTGTCATTGCTCTATTACTTCCTTTCTTATGATGCGGCTTGCACCACTATATATCTAACAGTTCTCACAGTAGAATTATACAACATCTGTCAAGCCAGCGGATGTCCTCCGAGGTCAAATGTCTCTTCAATAATATCGCATGCAACCCCGATAAGCTCGACACACGGTCTCTTCTTATAGTAATCTGCATTACGCTCTGCCGGCACTGTGCTTCCCTCCGGCTTCTTAAGTCCAAGCAGTTCCTTACATATTATGCTTCCTCCTGACCGTTCCCTGAACTTCTTCGCCATCTCCTGGACAACCGCGTAATTATGTGCCTTGGCATCTCTGTCAGCGCCTTCCGTTGCTCCTGTCTCAAATCCTGCCACAAGTGACATTCCTGATACACATCCGCACACCTCACGCATTCTGCCTACTCCGGCGCCAAATGATGCCGATATCCTGAATGCCATATCCGCCGGAATCTCATACAGATCCGCATATGCGCCGAATACCGACTGTGCACAGTTGTATCCCTCTTTAAAAAGCTGTACTGCCTTTTCTTTACGTGTCATAATCTGCCTTCTACCTCCACTTCACACTGCTTCCCCTTCCTGTCTTGCTTACCACAAGCTGACATTCTATCTGCTCCTTCAGTTCCGTAACATGCGATATAATTCCAATCATACGTCTGCCGTCCGCAAGACCTTTTAGTATATTAATCGCCTGCTGCCTTGAATAATCATCAAGTGAACCGAAGCCCTCATCAATAAACATTGTATCAAGGCGCACTGCCCCTGTCCTGTTCTGTATTATATCAGACATTCCGAGCGCCATTGCAAGCGCTGCCATAAATGTCTCTCCGCCTGACAGTGTCTTAACATCCCTCACTGAATTAGTAAGTTCATCATGGACATCTATATCAAGCCCCGACTTTCTGCCCTTATTGTCTATATTATCAATGTCACGGCACATAAGGCACCACTGCCCGTCATTCATTGCCGACAGCCTCCTGTTGGCTGCACTTATTATCTTTTTGAAATACTGTCTTAATACAAATGTCTCAAAATTAATCTTGACGCTGCCTGTAAGACTTCCGTTCGCCGTATTGTAAAGCGTTGCATATATCCTGTACTTATGCATTGCGCCCGCGCGTTCTTCTGACATCTTTGCAAACTCATCAGCTATCTCCTGATTAGCCCTTATATCCGCATAGAGTTCACCCATATGACCTGATTTTTCGCGGATAAGCTTCTCAATTCGTACGACTGCCGCCTCAGCCTCCTGCGTATCAACACGCATCTTTCCGTCAATCTGGCCGGCCAGCGTCTTAATCTTTACAGCATTATCGGCTGCTTCCCTGTCATATTCGGCAATCCCGGCCTCAAGCACCGCCATTGCTGCCTTATCCCGCTTTGCTTCTTTATATTCGGCTTCAGAGGCAAATCCTTCAGATTCAACCGAGTCTGCCAATGCTCTGCTTGCAGCTTCATAAGTTTCCCTTAACTTCTCCGCCCCTTTCTGTTCATTATCCGCTTCTCCACGTTTTCCTGCAAGCTCTTTTTGAAGATTCGCCACAAGCTCCTGCCGGCTGAGCCAGGACTTCTCAACTGCCGCTATCCTGTCTTCAAGCTCTTTCATAATCTTCTCGGCTTCCGAACGGTCTGAATATCTCAGGTTCTTGGACAGTGCCGATATCTCTGACTCCATGTGTGCAAGCTGTACCTCATCCTGCGATATCTCATTCTTTAGTGAATCAACCCTGACACTCATATCACTAAGGTCTGATGTAAGCTTCTTAAGCTTATCCTCATTGTCTCTGTAAATGCATGCTGTCTCGTTAAGCTTACGCATCTCTTCACCGGCATCAGTGAGTTCTTTTTCTGTCTTAAGCTTGAGTCCGGTAATATCTTCATCCTGCCCATCATCTCTCATAACACTTTGAATGCTCTGTTCGATAAGCTTAATCTGATTATCACATTCACTTTTGGCAAGGACTGTTTCTGTATACATATTCTGCCTTGCAGCATCTGCCTTGTCTCTTGACCTTCTCGCTTCATCAACCGATGCCTGCGTTACATCTTCATTATTAAAAGCCGCCGGATTTGGGTGAATTACAGAACCACATACCGGGCACGGCATTCCGTCTTCAAGCTGCCTTGCAAGTATTCCCGCCTGTCCGCTCATGAATAATGCTTCAAGCCTCTCATAGCAAGCACTGGCATGTTCATATTCATTCCGTGCATTAAGGTACTCACTGCTTTTCTGTTCATGCCTCTTGCGCATCTTTACAAGCTGCTCCTGCAAATCTTCAATCTTCCTGATTCTGTCAAGAGTATCCTTTTTGTCGCTTATTGTGTTATTAACCTTTTCGAGCCTTACCATACAGTCAGCGTTCCCGTTCTGAAATGCTGTTATACCATCCTGATATGCCTTTTGCCTGCTTAATTCCTCTTCTAATGCTGCTTTCTGATTGTTAAGGTCTTTCTTCCTATTATTAAGAGCATCAAATTCCTTCTTCCTGCTGCCAAATGTGTCATAATCCGGAATGCTTTTTCTAATCTCCTCAGCCTGCAGCCTGAGCTTAGGACATTCGTCATTATATACTGCACTTATGCCGGAAAGCTCCGCACTCTGCCTGTCAAGCCTTTTTGCAGCTTCATCAATCCATGTAGCAAGTTCCTCCACCCGCTTCTCAGACTGTCTCAGCTTCTCTTCTGCATCTGTTCTCTTATCATCCAATACAGCCACTGCCGCTGCACGCTTTGCTGCTTCAAGCTCACGTCTCATGCCATCTGCCTGAGGTCTTCTCTGCTCAATATCCAAAGTCTCCGCCGCGGCTTTATCATATTCATCAAACAGGCTGTTAGTCTGCTTTGCTCTCCCAATAGCTGCATTATTATTATCTCTCTGTCCCGTAAGCTCGTCCTTCTCAGCATTCAGGCTGTCGTATAATGACTGCTGTGATGCAATTATATCGCCAAGCAGCGTCAGAGACTCCTCGTAATCCGGTTCTTTTCTCTCACAAAGCTGCCGGTATCTCTCATTATAAGCTTCCGTTACTTTAATCTGTCCAATCCGTGAATCATATATCTTCCGGTTATCCTCAAGCTGGCCGTATATATCCTTATATCTGGCCTGAAGCTCATATTGGATTCTCTGATAATCCTCCGTCCTGAATATCCTGGAGAATATCTCTCTTCTGTCATCAGAATCCGCATACAAAAGCTTCATGAAATCACCCTGCGCAATCATTGCCACCTGCGCAAACTGCTTTGCATCCAGCCCGATTATCTCAACAATCTTACCGTTAACCTCTTTCTTATTACCGGTAAATTCACTTCCATCAGGCATTGTAAGTGTAACATCCGGCTTCTCCGTTGTATATCTGGCCGAACCGTCCGCATTGCGGCGCTTACTCTGACGTATGTACTCAGGGTTACGCCTTACTGAATATATGTTGTTCCCATACTCAAACGTAAATTCTACCCATGTATCCGTATCTGCATCCGCATACTGGCTGCGCATCATATTACCGCTTCTGTTGCCGCCACTCGTCTCATCGTAGAGTGCATACATGATTGCATCAAAAATAGTCGTCTTGCCTGAGCCGGTGTCACCCGTAATCAGGAAAAGTCCTTCTCTTCCCCTGTCAAATTCAATTGTCACCCTGTCCGCATACGAGCCGAATGCTGACATTGTAAGTCTTATTGGTCTCATTCTAATTCCATCCTCATTGCCGGCATGATATATTAATTACATCTTCCATTGCCCTGCGCTCATCATCTGACATATCTCTTCCCTGCATCCTGCGGAAGAATTCTGCAAACAGTTCATCCAAAGATACATTCACATCATCATACTCTTCCACGTACTCCCTGTTCGTCCTTGAATTGTCCACACTCACAGATAACAGATTCGGAAATATATCAATAAGAGTCTGACGTGCATTATAAACCTCATTCTCATCAGTCAGCACAACACTGACGTAGTCATTCGTATTCTTATCGGAATATTGCCTTACTATCTCATCAAACTTTCCCTTTATCAGTCTTACATCATGCAGCGCATCAAGCTTAAGCTCCGTTATCTCAGCCGGTTTGCCCTTCTCTTTCATATCTACCATAAGAAGTGCCTTATTATCTTCACGTTCACTTACTGAATACTTAAGCATTGTTCCGCAATACCTTACATAATCATATCCGACCTTCTGTCCTCTGTGTATATGGCCAAGCGCAGCATAGTCAAAATCCTTAACGGCACTGACATCAACATTATCAATTCCGCCTACACTTATAGTCTCAGAATCAGTTCTTGACGGCTGCGTCTGTCCATTAGTATAGAATTGATGTGACACGATAACATTACGTTCTGAATAGTCAATATTCTCCCTTGCTATAACTGCATGAACTGCACTGTCATAAGAACTGCAGCAATCCCCAACTGCGTCTGTAGAAGCCCCAACTGCATTCTCGTCTGCAAATACGCCCTTGACATAACCCGGCTTAATAAATGGCATCAGCCAGAAAGTGACTTCCCCATATTCATCCTTAAGCACCACACTCTTAAGATGGTCCCCACTGTTGCGCGGAGGCATTCCTGCCACGTGTATGTTGGATTTTGTGAAGATTCTGCTGCCATAGTTAAGCCTCTCTGCCGAATCATGATTGCCGCTTATAAGCATAACTGTAGTGCCCGTATCCGCAAGATTAACAATAAAATCATCAAACACTGTAACCGCTTCGGCTGACGGAAGTGACTTATCATATACATCACCTGCAATTATAACTGCATCGGGGCTGTACTCACGTACATACTCCACAACGCGTGTAAGTACATACCTCTGGTCATCAAGCAGACTTCTCTCATGAAGCTGCTTGCCGATATGAAGATCCGACATATGAAAAAATCTCATAACTATAACTCCCTGCATTCCTCAAGATTATCCGATATCTTAACAAGTACGCTATGCAGCGCATTAAGTTCATCATCGGACAATCCCTTGCAAATCACATTATCAAGCTTCTTAAGTCCTTCGCGTGCCTTGGCTGCCTCAATCTTTCCCTGTTCCGTAAGACATATAAGGAATGACCTTCTGCACTCCGGATCACGTTCCCTTACAAGGAAGCCTGCTTCCTCCAGCCTGTCAAGGCTTCTTGATACCGTAGCCACATCCATATAACAAATATCCGCAAGTGTCTTCTGGGTTATATGGTCTTTGGTCAGAAGCGTATCAAGAATTCTTGCCTGCCCCTGTCCGAATGTAAGCCCAAGTGCCGCAAGATAAGGCATCATAAGGTTCTTACGATCCCTCTCTATTCTTAAAAGTTCAACCCTTATCTCATTCTTCTTCATTACTGTTCTCCGTTCCCGCACAAATATGTGCTATTATATACACGCCTCAGATTGTCACGGCTCTGGCATACCTCTTCTATTCAAGCTCGAACTGCCCGGTATATAACTTATAATATCTTCCCTTTTGTTCAAGCAGCTCCTCATGACTTCCGCGCTCTATTATCTCACCATGCTCAAGTACCATTATAGCCTTAGAATTACGTACCGTTGAAAGCCTGTGTGCAATTACAAATACGGTTCTTCCATCCATAATTGCATCCATGCCCTTCTCAATAAGCTTCTCTGTTCTGGTATCGATTGAACTCGTCGCTTCATCAAGAATAAGCACCGGAGGTCTTGATATTGCTGCCCTTGCTATTGCAAGCAGCTGCCTCTGTCCCTGCGACAGGTTCGCACCATCACTGTGAAGCACAGTATCATATCCGTTAGGAAGCCTCTTTATAAATGAATGCGCGTTGGCAACAAGTGCCGCATTCCTAACATCCCCGTCTGTTGCATCAAGTCTTCCGTAACGTATATTATCAGCAATCGTTCCGGTAAACAGATGCGTATCCTGAATAACCATAGACAGCGATCGTCTCAGGTCATCCTTACGGATATCCTTTATGTCTATTCCGTCATATGTTATCGTACCGCTGTTAATCTCATAAAAACGATTGATAAGGTTAATTATTGTCGTCTTGCCTGCACCTGTCGAACCGACAAATGCAATCTTCTGTCCGGGCTTTGCATACAGGCTGATGCCGTTCAGAATCACTTTATCTTCATTATATCCGAATACCACATCCGAGAACCTTACATCACCCTTAAGCGGCACAAGCTTATATTCCTTACCTCCGTCTGTATTATCCTCCACAGGCACCTTCCACGCAAAGTTCTGTGTGAACTCCTCACATTCTGCCGGCTCTCCATCAGGATTATTCCTTACATTGCATAATGTAACCGGTCCCTCATCAATCTCTGCCGGCTCATCCATCATATCAAATATACGCTCCGCACCCGAAAGTGCCGCAAGCAGGAAGTTGACCTGCTGTGTAAACTGGTTCATAGGCATGGCACTCTGTCTTACATACACAAGGTACGAAGCAAGTGTACCTATATCCGTAAGTCCGGCAATTACAAAGAGACCACCTACACATGCTGAAACAGCATAGTTAAAATATGACAGCGAAACAATCCCGGGTACTGTCATTCCCGAATACGCCAGTGCCTTGGTTGCCGACTCCCTGAATGCTTCATTCCTTCTGCAGAATTCTTCATAATCCTGCCTCTCATGATTAAATACCTTCTCAACCTTCTGTCCTGCCACTATCTCCTCAACAAAGCCGTTAATACTTCCCAGACATTCCTGCTGTCTTGAAAAATACTTTTTACTTCTCCTGCCATTATACCACATGAAAGTAATCATACAAATAAGGAAGAATACAACTATAAGTGACAGCCGCCAGTTAAGCACAAATATCATGGTAAGTGTTCCGGCAACCGTGATAAAACTCTGAATCATCATTGCAAAGCTGCTATTCAGAGCTTCGCTTATTGTATCAACATCATTGGTAAAACGGCTCATCATCTCACCATGCGTGTGCGCATCAAAATATGCAAGTGGAAGCTTCTGGACATGGCTGAACAGATCACTTCTTATCTCTCTTACTACCTGCTGCGAAATATGAACCATAAGCTGGTTATACGCAAAACATGAAAATGCTCCCGCAAGATACATACATCCCATAAACACCAGTGCCTTAATCAGACCTCTGATATCACCGGGTATTATATACTTATTAATGACCGGCTTAAGCATATATGTTCCTACTATTCCTGCAAGCGCACTTATTGCTACAAGCACTGCTACAAGGAGAATCTGCCACTTATGATGTCCAAGATATTCAAGCACATGCTTAAGAGCTTTCTTCGTATCCTTAGGTCTGCTGAAATTAACTGCTCTCGCCATTACAGATTCGCCCCCTCCTGCTGAGAATAATATATATCCTGATAGATTGCATTAGATGCAAGAAGACTCTCATGTGTACCACTTGCCACAAGCCTTCCGTCATCAAGTATAAATATCCGGTCTGCATCCATCACAGATGTAATTCTCTGTGCAATTATAATCTTCGTCGTATCCGGAAGGCTCTTTGCAAGTCCTTCCCTTATCTTACCTTCAGTTGCCGTGTCCACCGCACTCGTCGAATCATCAAGTATCAGTACCTTAGGCTCTTTCAGAATAGCTCTGGCAATACAGAGTCTCTGCTTCTGTCCGCCGGACACATTGACACCGCCCTGCCCCATCTCAGTATCATATCCATTCTCAAGTCTTCCGATAAATTCATCAACACACGCAAGCCTGCATGCTTCATCTATCTGCTCATCCGTGGCATTCTCATTGCCCCACTTAAGATTATCCTTAACAGTCCCGGAAAAGAGTGTATTCTTCTGAAGGACCATGGCAATCGAATCACGGAGACCCTCAAGCGGATATTTCCACACCGGATGTCCGTCTACATATACCGTACCTTCCACAGCCTCATAAAGTCTTGGAATCAGCTGTACGAGCGTACTCTTGGCAGCTCCCGTCTGACCGATTATTCCGATTGTCTGCCCGGCTTCTATATGAAGCGATATATCTGTAAGAACATTCTCAGCCGCATCCTTATTATACTTGAATGAAACATGGTCAAATACTATATCTCCATGCCGTACCTCAATATCTCCGGCACGTTCCTCTCCAATATCAATCTGCTCATCCATAACTTCACTTATACGCTTCCACGAACCCATTGCTCTCGTAACCATAAGAAATGCATTAGAGAACATCATAAGTGAATTAAGTACCTGAAGTACATAGCTCAAAAATCCGGTAAGCTCACCAACCTTCATTCCGCCAACCGTAAGCAGATTGCCGCCAAACCACAGGATTGCGAGAATTGTTGAATACATTATGAACTGCATTGCCGGCATATTAAGTGTAGCCGTCCTGAATGCGCTCTCAGACGCTGTCTGCAGATTATCATTAACTTCATCAAACTTCTCTTTCTCATAGTCACCCCTGACATATGACTTAACTACCCTTACCGCAGTAAGATTCTCCTGAATAATCCTGTTAACCTTATCAATTGCTCCCTGCATAACCGTATACATCGGTCGTACATGGCTTATTATAATAAAGAGAATGACTGCAAGCACCGGTGCTGCCACAAGGAACACAAGCGCCAGCCTGGCATTGATAAGAAAGCTTGCCGTCATCGCCGTAATCATCATCACCGGTGAACGGAAGCCAGGCCGCATTCCTCCTGCAAGTGCGTTCTGTATAGTTGTAACATCACTTGTAAGCCTTGTCACAAGCGATGCACTGCTAAAGTGATCCGTATTGGCGAATGAGAACTGCTGCAGCCTGGCAAACTCAGCCTTACGAAGCTCCGCCCCTACTCCCTGGCTGCACTTTGCCGAATATATTGAAGACCCGATTCCGAGTCCGAGCGCAATCAGCGCAAATAAGAGCATCTGGGCGCCCTTCATCAAAATATAATGTGTATCCGCATTAGCTACTCCGACATCCACAATCGAAGCCATAACAAGAGGAATCACAAGTTCAAACACGGTTTCCGAAAGTATGCAGAATATCGCAAGAAATGCTTCCTTCTTATACGGTCTGACATAAGACAGAAATTCCTTCATGGAATATCCTCCTTTCAAATTGCATATGTAATTATTGCATGTGCAACTATTGTATTCTCATCAATCAGTTTTGTCAACACAAAAGCAGCCCGGAAAGACCTTAATTGTCTTTCCGGGCTGCGCACGTCCAATTATTATATTTATTTATGCCTGATTAGAATTCAAAAAGCATATCTGCATATGTAGGAATCGGCCAGATATCCTTATCGACGATTGTCTCAAGCTTGTCTACAGGTGCTCTGAGTGCTGTCATTGCCGGCATTACATCATCATGGTAGCTGTGTGCCGAACACTTTGGACACTCCTGTGATGCTGCCTTCTGTCTTGCATCCTTAAGTGCTGCTACTGCCTTCTTTGCCTCAGCAAGAAGAGCCGATGTCTCCTTAAGTGTGTCTGTCTCATATGATACATCTGCATCCTCACATGCTGCCTGAATCTCATTAACAGAAGCGGCAAGGTTAGTTGCGTAAGCCATAACAGCAGGAAGAATCTCTGTCTGAGCCATATCAATCATTGTCTGAGCCTCAATGTTGATAACCTTTGCATATGTCTCATAGAGTACTTCTTCTCTAAGCTTAAGCTCTGTCTCGTTCATGATACCGAACTTGCCAAACAGCTCGATTGCCTTGTCAGTTGTAAGAGTCTCCGTTGCATCAACCATAGACTTGATGTTAGGAAGTCCTCTCTTCTCAGCTTCAGCTACCCACTCATCTGAGTATCCGTTGCCATTGAAGATTACTCTCTGGTGCTCTGTAAGATACTTTCTTGTAACCGCATCAATTGCAGCAGCCTTATCAGAAGCTGCCTCAATCTCATCTGCCGCATCACTGAAAGCTTCTGCAACGATTGCATTAAGAGTTGTATTAGGTGCTGATATAGAATCATTAGAACCAACCATACGGAACTCGAACTTATTACCTGTAAATGCAAACGGTGATGTTCTATTACGGTCTGTAGCATCCTTCTTCATAGGAGTAACTGTGCTGATTCCAAGATCCATCTTACCGCCCTCGATAACTGAATCAACCTTACCCTTCTCGATAATCTGCTTAACAATATCCTCAAGCTGGTCACCAAGGAAGATAGAGATGATAGCCGGAGGTGCCTCCTGAGCACCAAGTCTGTGGTCATTACCTACATCTGATGCTGACTGACGAAGCAGATCTGCGTGAGTATCAACACCTTTAACAATACATGCAAGAGTAAGAAGGAAAAGCTTGTTTTCTGCAGGATTATCGCCCGGATCAAGAAGGTTAACACCTGTATCTGTAGCAAGTGACCAGTTGTTATGCTTACCTGAACCGTTAACGCCTGCAAACGGCTTCTCATGAAGCAGACATGCAAGGCCATGACGCTCAGCTACCTTCTTAACAATCTCCATAACTGCAAGGTTGTTATCAACTGCTATATTAGCCTCTGAATATATAGGTGCAAGTTCATGCTGTCCCGGAGCAACTTCGTTATGCTGTGTTGTTACAGTAATACCAAGCTTCCAGCACTCAACATTAAGATCCTTCATGAACTCGCCAACCTTCTCAGGAATAACACCAAAGTACTGGTCATCAAGTTCCTGTCCCTTACAAGGAGCAGCACCGAAAAGTGTACGTCCTGTAAATACAAGATCCTTTCTTGCAAGATACTTATCTCTGTCAATTACGAAATATTCCTGCTCAGGTCCTACAGATGCTCCAACCTTAGTTGCCTCTGTCTCAGGATCTACAAGCTTAACAATTCTCATTGCTTCCTTGCTGACTGCTTCAATTGAACGGAGAAGCGGAGCCTTCTTGTCAAGTGTGATGCCTGTGTAAGAACAGAATACAGCAGGTATACAGAGAACTGCGCCAATCTTGCCTGTCTTGATATAAACAGGTGATGTCACATCCCAGAATGTATAACCTCTTGCAGCGCATGTATCTCTTGTTCCGCCTGAAGGGAATGATGATGCATCAGGTTCCTGCATAATGAGTGCCTTGCCTGAAAGCTGTGTAATCATGTTGCCTGATTCATCAGGGTTAGTAACAAATGCATCATGCTTCTCTGCCGCAAGACTTACGATAAGTGGCTGGAATATATGGGTGTAATGTGTTGCACCCTTTTCTTCTGCCCAATCCTTCATTGCCTTTGCAATGACATCTGCATCACCCATGCTGAGTTCCTGAAGACCTGCCATTGTCTTCTTAAGATTCTTGTAAACCTTCTTTGGGAGACGTTCCTGCATAACCTTGTCGCTGAACACGTTCTCACCGAAAATGTCAGAAATTGTGTACTTCTCTTCCATGTGTCATATCTTCCTTTCACGATTTGATTTTAAGAAGCCGGTCATAAAAAAAGGCGTCCCTTAAAAAAAGGAACGCCGTTGTCCTGCTCAGTCAAACTACATTAAATTACCGGCCGCTTAGCCTGTAATTAAAATAACTCATATCTTTGCAAATTGCAAGTGTTTTTTAAAATTTTCTTAAAAAACTTAACTAAAAAACGCTTATCATACAAAGAATCAGCTATTCCGGCGTCATGTTGCTGATGTTGTGTCATTGCAAGCCTAATTATCAGAAGTCTGATTATCAGTCCTGCTTCCGACATATATACCCTGAACTATGATTCTTCTCGCGCCGTCACCGGTACATGTTGAGAATGTTACAACCTGCGTTGCTGACGACACATCAACTCCCGTGTCATATAAAGAATACGACTTCACTGTGGAAGCATATTCCTGAAGCTGTGATGCCGTACCGAAATTACACGTATACACATATCCTTCCGGATCATTCTCAAAAGCATCAAATATCCTGTACTCGCGAATCTCATCACCGGTATATATGTAGAATACATCATTGCCCTGCTGCCTGTAGAATGATTCATTCTTATAGTAAGCAAGCTTGGCAAACATGCTGCCATTCTTCATATTATGACCGTATATTATAACGTTAGAGCCACCCAGTCCTTTGTCTACCCTGGAATCAATGAACAGTGCTCCTGCCGCGTTATAAACTTTGTTAAATGTATGATTGAGATAATATTCATTATCTGTTCCCTGCACTACCGGTAATCTCAGGTCAATTGACGGTATATAAAGATATCCCTGACCTTCGGAATTAATATTCAGAAGTGCCTGATGATCATACACAAACGGAAGATTCTCCTCCTCATCCGAAGAAGTATCCGTTCCGTCACCTGTCGGCTTATCGACAGGTGTAAGCACCGAACTGCTTATATTCTCATATATGTCCGTGCCTTTTTTATATTCCATGAAAATGTGGATAAGCATTCCCGCCGCCACAAGGAATACCACTACCGCAGCACCAAGCACTATGTACCTGATGATGTCATAGGTCTTTGAATTCTGTTTCATAAATATAATATCCTGCCCGTTATCTGTATGCTTCACGCCTTATAATCAGGCCTTATTAACAGAGCCAAAGAGTTCCATCTTCTCCTTAACAGTTGCTCTGATTGCCTCACAGCCCGGAGCAAGAAGCTTACGTGGGTCAAATCCCTTGCCCTCAAGGTCTTTGCCTTCCTCAATATACTTACGTGTAGCTGCTGCAAATGCAAGCTGGCACTCTGTATTAACATTAATCTTTGCAACTCCAAGTGAGATTGCCTTCTTAATCATATCTTCAGGAATTCCCGTACCACCGTGAAGTACAAGCGGCATATCTCCCGTCTTCTCCTTGATTGCTGCAAGTGTGTCAAAGCTTAAGCCTGCCCAGTTAGCCGGATACTTACCGTGGATATTACCGATACCCGCTGCAAGCATTGTAACTCCGAGGTCTGCAATTCTCTTACACTCATCAGGATCTGCGCACTCGCCCATACCGATAACGCCATCCTCTTCACCACCGATAGCACCTACCTCAGCCTCAAGCGAAAGGCCCTTCCCGGCACATACTTCAACAAGCTCCCTTGTCTTGTCTACATTCTCATCTATAGGATAGTGTGAGCCATCGAACATGATTGATGAAAATCCTGCTTCAATACACTTATAGCATCCGTCATATGTTCCATGATCAAGATGAAGTGCTACAGGAACCGTAATATTAAGACATTCAATCATTCCGTTAACCATATTGGCTACAGTCTTGAATCCTGTCATATACTTGCCTGCGCCCTCAGACACACCAAGAATTACAGGTGAATTCATCTCCTGCGCAGTAAGAAGGATTGTTTTAGTCCATTCAAGATTATTAATATTGAACTGACCTACTGCATACTTTCCATCTCTTGCTTTCTCCAACATCTCTTTAGCTGAAACTAACATAAACTCCTCCATTCTCCGCCTCAGGGCGGTCAGCGCTCTAAAGTATCTTAATTATACCCCAAACGGCATAAAATTGAAAGTAATAAGTTCAAAAACGAGAAAATTTATGATACAATATTCTCAGTTGTTTACTAATATATTTTTAAATAGAAAGAAAGGTTTGGAATATTCAATGCAATATATGCCATTTTTGAATTTTCTTCTGTCATTTGCGGGACTTATACTGGCTTTTGCCGGCATTGTAAGGCTTATTTCAATAAAGAAAGAATTTGCGATGTATTTTGACATGCGCGACCGGATTCCCGAAGATACGCTTGCACAGAAGAAACGTAAGACCGTTATCAGCTGGATTCTTGTTGCTGCCGGTATTATCTGCTTTGTCGTATCATATATTACAGGATAAAAGGCAAAAAAATCGCCCATTCACATGGGCGATCAAAAAGGGAGGAGAGCTATTTATAGCTCAATTATGAAAAATGATATTATCTTGTAAGCAATTTTTATTATGATGTTATTATATTTTTCAAAAGTGAAGAAACAATGTTTTTAATGTTAATTCTTGTTGAATTAAATATGAACAAACTATGAACATTGGTAATTAATTACAGGGGGTACTATTTTGAGCGAAACAATCACTTACAAATGTCCCGGATGCGGTACCGTCATGGTATTTGATCCGGACACACAGATGCTGGCATGCCCGTCATGTCAGGAATCATGTACGGTAAATGAGTATCTGGCAAAGTACGGTAATCCGCAGGCAGGCAATCCGCAGACAGGCAGTTATGATAATTCCGGGAGCTCTGATGATTCCGGTGACCAGCCTGAGATGAAGGTCTATCATTGCACAAGCTGTGGTGCCGAGCTTGTATCAGACGAGTACACTTCCGCGACAATATGCGGTTTCTGCGGCAATCCGACTCTGGTTGCCGACAGACTTGATGGGGAATTCAAGCCAAAGCTTATTATTCCGTTTAAACTTGACAAAGATACTGCTGTCGAAAAGTTCAGGGCATGGACACGCAAAGGACCTCTCACACCCGGAACGCTCCGCTCCGACAGCATGATTGATAAACTGACGGGCATATATGTTCCTTTCTGGTGCTATGATGTCCATTCTACCGACTCTATGCACGGAACAGGTCTCATAGTATCACGCGAAGACCACGCAGATTATTATTACACCGTAACACAGTACTATGATGTGGCACGTGAGGTATCCGCACGTTTTGAGAAGATTCCTGCCGATGCCTCTGAGAAGATGAATGACGACGATATGGATAAGCTGGAACCATTTAATTACAGCGAGCTCCGTAAGTTCGAGATGCCGTATCTGTCAGGATATCTTTCAGAAAGATATAACTATACTGCTGAAGAGATGTTTGACCGCATATATAAGCGTACCAACAGCTACATCAAAGAAGCTGCCGATAAGACCCTTACCGGATACTCCTCAGTAACAAGCCGTACCGACACGCCTAATTCACGCATAACTGCCAGATATTATGCGCTTCTTCCGGTATGGATGCTTAACTACCGCTATAATGGCAAGGATTACACATTTCTCATGAACGGCCAGACCGGTAAGATTGTTGCAGACCGTCCCGTAAGTACAGGACGCAGCGTTGCTGCATTTATGATTACCTTTGTCGTAACACTTATCATTGCGATGATTGGAGGTGTTGTATTATGGTAAAGACTATCAGACATATAACAGCCCGTATTACCGCATTGCTTGTGATGGCACTTTTTTTCTGCATGATGTGCGGATTCGACAGTACGGGACAGAAAGTCTACGATGATGCCGGTCTTCTGACATCAGACCAGATAAACAGGCTTGAAGCTCTGTGTGTCAGCAAAGCTGAAACATCACAGATTGACCTCATAATAGTAACAACCGATTCAACCAAAGGCAGATCTTCAATGCGTTATGCAGAGGATTTTTACATGGCGCATGATTTCGGATACGATAAGCTTCACGGTGACGGCGCACTGATGCTTATCAATATGGAAGAACGTGAGGTATGGATATCTACATCAGGCAAGGCCATCCGCTATCTGTCTGACACACGTATTGACAACATCGTCACTGCCGTGACTTCTAAGCTTTCTTCCGGCAATTATTATGACGGATGCGTCGCATTTATTAATAAGACATCTGACTATATGACTTATCTTCCTACATCGTCCGATGCCGGGGGCAACGGCATGACTACAACCGTAGGCGAAGCTGCATCACTCAGCGAAAAGCTTCTTTATGCAATGCCTGTCAAATTGGGAATTGCAGCCGCTGCCGCAGTGCTTGTTGTATGTATTCTGCGCATGAAGAATAAATCACGAATGACTGTTGACAGCACAAGCTACATGCATGATAATCAGTATGATGTTAACCGTCGTGTTGATACATATCTGCGTACATCAAGAGTACGTCACGAGAAGCCGAAGCCTTCCGAAAGCAGCGGAGGCTCATCAGGAGGCTCTTCCCACAGCGGAAGCGGCGGACATACATTCGGTGGCGGCGGTGGCAGGTTCTAGTATCCTGTATTCTGACATCATATTATTGGATTAAATATTAAGCGGCGCTCAGCGTCCGCAGAATGGAGATTATAATGGGCAAATATTTCGGTACAGACGGTTTCCGTGGTGAAGCCAATGTAACACTTACAGTTGAGCATGCATTCAGGATTGGACGCTTCTTAGGCTGGTATTACGGTCAGAATCATGAGGATGGCAAAGCCAAGATAATCATAGGCAAGGACACAAGACGCAGCAGCTACATGTTTGAGTACTCTCTCGTATCAGGTCTTACTGCATCGGGTGCCGACGCTTACCTCCTTCATGTAACTACAACACCAAGCGTTTCGTATGTGACAAGAACTGAGGATTTTGACTGCGGTATTATGATTTCTGCAAGCCACAATCCATTTTACGATAACGGCATCAAGCTTATCAACGATAAGGGTGAGAAGATGGGTGAAGATGTAATCTCTGAGATTGAGAAGTATCTTGACGGAGACCATGCTGAAGTACCTCTTGCAACCCACGAACGCATTGGCTGCACTATCGACTATGCAGCAGGACGTAACCGCTACATGGGATACCTTATGTCACTTGCAACATATTCTTTCAAAGGTATGCGCGTAGGTCTTGACCTTGCCAACGGAAGTGCATGGTCTATAGCAAAGGGTGTATTTGATGCACTCGGTGCCAAGACTTATGTCATCCATGCAGAGCCTGACGGAACCAACATTAATACAGACTGCGGTTCCACACATATTGAGAGCCTTCAGGAGCTTGTGAAGAGAGAGCATCTCGATGTAGGTTTTGCATATGATGGCGATGCAGACCGCTGTCTGTGCGTCGATGAGACAGGTGAAGTAATAAATGGTGACCTCATCCTCTACATTTACGGATGCTACATGAAAGAGCGCGGCAAGCTCATTTCCAATAAGATTGTCACAACAGTAATGTCTAATTTCGGTCTGTATAAGGCTCTTGATGCAGTAGGCATCGAATATGAGAAGACCAAAGTAGGCGATAAGTATGTATATGAGAATATGTCCAAGAATGGTTACCGCATCGGCGGCGAACAGTCAGGACATATTATATTCAGCAAATACGCAACAACCGGTGACGGCATTCTGACATCCCTCAAGATGATGGAAGTCATGCTCGCCAAAAAGAAGACCCTTCATCAGCTTGCAAGCCCTGTTACAATCTATCCGCAGGTTCTTAAGAACATTAAGGTGATTGACAAGGCTGCTGCACAGAATGATCCTGATGTCCAGGCAGCTGTTGCAAAGGTTGCGGCAAAGCTTGGCGACGACGGACGTATTCTTGTACGTGAGAGCGGTACTGAGCCTCTTGTACGTGTAATGGTTGAAGCAGGAACACATGATATATGTCAGGAATGTGTAGACAGTGTAATCGAAGTTATTAAAGCAAAAGGATATGCCATCTGATGAAAATACTCGAATCAAGACCTGTTAATGACGGTTTCTATATGCCTGCCGAATATGACAGGCACTACGGCTGTATTATGATATGGCCCGAGCGTACCGATTCATGGAGCTTCGGCGGCTACGAAGCAAGGAAAGTGTTTGTTAAGATTGCATCTGCGATAGCTGAATCAGAAAAGGTAATCGTATGCGCCGGCTATTCACAATATGAGAATGCAAGGCTTGCACTCCCTGACAATATAAGAGTTATTGAGATGTCGAATAATGATGCATGGGCGCGTGACTGTGCCCCTACCTTTGTTGTTGACGATGCCCGCACACTGAGAGGCATAAGCTGGTGCTTCAATGCATGGGGCGGGCTTGTTGACGGACTGTATTTCCCATGGGATAAGGACAATGCCATGGCATACAAGCTCTGCGATATGCTTGATGCTGATGCATATAATGCAGGCGATTTTGTTCTTGAGGGAGGATCCATTCATGTTGACGGTGATGGAACCGCAATGGTAACCGCATCATGCCTGCTAAGCAAGGGACGCAATCCTTCCCTTACCAGATCTGAGATTGAACAGAAGCTCAAAGATTATCTCAATGTAAGCAAGGTACTGTGGCTGCCATGTGGTGTATTTAACGATGAGACTAACGAACATGTAGACAATATATGTGCATTTACACAGCCGGGACACGTTGTACTCGGAATGACCTCCGACAGGGATGATGTCCAGTATGACATGTCAATGCAATGTCTCGATTACCTCGAGAATGAGACTGATGCCAAAGGACGTGCGATAACCGTTCACAAGCTGCCGATGCCGTCTCCGGTGTATATAACGCCGGAGGAATGCGAAGGACTTGACAGCTGCGGCTTTGAACCTGTAAGGACTGCCGGTGAACGTCTTGCCGCATCATATGTTAATTTTTACATATCCAATAATGCGATTATAATGCCCGGATTCGGTAAGCCTGATAATCCTGATGATGTTAATCACATTTATGATGCCAGAGCCAAAGAGATTCTCGAATCGCTTTTTCCTTCGCGCAGGGTAATCCAGATATATACACGTGAGATTCTTACAGGTGGAGGCAACATCCACTGTCTCACGCAGCAGATACCGTTTTTTTGCCATACAGGAGGTACACAATGAGAAATGTATGCGTAGGCGCTGTTCAGATGCGCTGTTCAAAAGATACCGCAGCCAACATTGAGAAAGCTGACAGCCTTGTGCGCGAGGCAGCAGCGGGCGGTGCACAGATAATACTGCTTCCCGAACTTTTCGAGAACCTGTATTTCTGTCAGGAACGCAATTACGATTACTATAGTCTGGCCACAACACCTGATGAGAATCCGGCAGTTGCGCACTTTAAGAAAGTTGCCGAAGAACTCCGCGTAGTTCTCCCGGTAAGTTTTTATGAAAAAGCCGGCAACACTGCATTTAACTCCATTGCCATAATAGACGCTGATGGCAGCATTCTCGGTGTTTACCGCAAGACACACATTCCCGATGACCATTACTATCAGGAAAAATTCTACTTTTCGCCCGGTGACACAGGCTTCAAAGTCTGGGACACTGCCTATGCCAGAATAGGTGTAGGAATCTGCTGGGACCAGTGGTTCCCGGAGAGTGCAAGATGCATGGCGCTTGATGGTGCAGAGCTTCTATTCTACCCTACGGCAATAGGTTCAGAACCGATACTCGATTGTGACAGCATGCCGCATTGGAGAAGAGTAATGCAGGGAAGCTCCGCAGCCAATATCATGCCGCTTATTGCCGCTAACCGTATCGGTACCGAGACCGTCAAACCAAGTGAGGCCAACGGCGGACAATCTTCCTCTCTCAGATTCTACGGATCATCATTTATCACAGACGAGACAGGCGGAGTTGTAGAATCAATTGACATGCGCACAAAAGAAGGCGTAATTGTCCACACATTTGACCTTGATGCCATCCGCGAGATGCGTCTTAGCTGGGGCGTATTCCGGGACAGACGTCCTGAGATGTACGGGGCCATTATGCATATGTAATTCAAGTTAAAAATAGCATGAAATTGAAGTGTAATCTCCAATTTCATGCTATTTATATTTTCCAAAAATCATATATGCTTTTTCCTGACCGTTATATCAATCGAATTATCCGATACCGTCTCGTAATTCGCATCTATAGAATAATCCATGAATACATGAATCGTATCCTGTGTCTCTTCTATATCCACCTGACGCGCATATATTGCAAGATTCATTGCACCAAACGGTGTCTCATAGAATGTATGCGTCTTCTCACCGCTTACAAAGCTCATATGCGATGTTATTGCGCCCTTTTTGTTAATCTCTACTTTTATATCATCCGGGTATATCTTTATCATATTGGACGTAAGCCCTGTGCCTGTGTCAGCCACTTCGTCATACCTTATGTAAATCACACCGTTGCGCCGGTTGAGAAGTCCGGTATAATCTATCTCCATATTCTCCTTCTCTTCACCTGCTCTTGCTTCACTGAGTATCTTTATCAAAACCTTCTCTGCCATTATTACTCCCAATCAATGTTTTTATTCCATATATCCGTTAAGAAATTTAAGAAGCCTGAATCTGACTGTAACTTTCCGGCCGTTATCATTAGTAATCAGCTCATACTCCTTGGGAGTAAGCTCATCTTTAAGATATTCTTCCGCATCCTCACTCATCACTGCATGTGTCTCATCCTCAAAGCAAAGCGGCGGATACAGCACACACCACCAGTTATGTCCCCCGGCACTTCCTATGTCGATACGATATGCATCATATATACCGGCCGGCAGCGTGATATCCCCATAATTCCTTGTAGGGAAATGTTCTGTCGTAAAGTAAGCATTTACCTTATAGTTCATTCCGCTGTCTGCAACAACCGTCTGCGCCACTGTTATTATATTCCCGGTATTGCCGGCAATTATCCGCTTCGACTGCTCAACGGATTCAGAGCCGGCAAGCAGCGGTGCAAGATAGTCAATAACCGCATCACGCACCTTAAGCTTAAGCGTCTGATCCTCACACGTATCGCTGTTGGCACGGACATGAAATCTGACAAGTTCGCCGGCTATATGCTCCTGCATGCGTATTCTGCCGGCTGCGCGTACCGCCATTACCGCTGTAATGCACATAACACACACAGCAGCCAGCACAACCGCTGTAAGCGTAATATTCTTACTTTTTATGTAAATATTCTTAAAGATATAATTTTTCATAAAATAACCTCCATATGAATGATTCATGTTCATATGGAGATTATTGCCATCCTGCCAGTATATATACAAAATTCTTATCCGCGCATCATTCTTATAATTCCACGTTCCTGATTGCCAATGTGCTGGCTGATAACCTCCTTGGCACCTTCCTCATCCCTGCTGGCAATCCTGTTAATGATGTCGGCATGCTCGCTTATAAGTATTGAATGTGATCTTGCATCCTTAACGTACTCAAGACGATATCTGTACATCTGCTCACTTAAGTTATTTATTATCTGGATAAGCCTCTGGTTATCTGTCATCTTGTAGATAACATCATGAAATTCCACATCGGCATCTACTATCCTTACAACATCCTTGGCAACCACGGCTGCCTCAAACAGCTTATTAGCCATCTTAAGTTCATCAACCGCTTCGTCCGTAACATGTCTGCATGCCAGTGCGACTGCAAGTTCCTCAAGGGTTCCCCTGACCTCAAGAACATCTTTCATGTCCTTCTCTGTTATCCTTGCCACTTCAGCTCCCTTACGCGGAATCATGACAACAAGTCCCTCAAGTTCAAGCTTTCTTATAGCTTCCCTTATAGGCGTGCGGCTTACACCAAGCTTCTGGGCAAGCTGTATCTCCATAAGCCTCTCGCCCGGCTCAAGTTCTCCCTTAAGTATCGCCTGACGAAGCGTATTAAATACAACATCTCTCAAAGGCAGATAATCATTAATTGCCATTGTCATGTCATCCTTCATACTGTTCCTCCCTTAACCTCTTATATCTATCTTACATTATATACGTCCGTAATATATGCCTGCCTTGCACTTCCCTGCTCCCGCATGTGGTTAAGACATATCTGTGCCTGCTGCTTATCATCAAATATTCCAAACACTGTGGGACCGCTTCCGCTCATCATCGCATTAATTGCGCCGAACCTCTTCATATCACGCTTAATGGTATCTATAACAGGATGCATCGGAATCGTAACATCTTCAAGTACATTGCCCATGCTCTCTGCTATCTGTACAAGATTCCCGTTCTCAAGTCCTCTTATCACTGCATCTATGTCCGGATGTCTTATATCACTGCTCATATCAAGCTTCTCATATACCATCCTGGTTGATACATTAACGGGAGGCTTGGCAACAACTATTGCACACTGCGGCATAGGCGGCAGTCTGTCAAGCTTCTCACCTATACCTGTTGCAAGCATCGTTCCGCGAATAAGGCAATACGGAACATCCGCACCAACCTTAACCGCGCGTTCCTTAAGCTGTTCAATATCAAGTCCCAGTCCAAACATACGGTTCATTCCATAGAAGACAGCTGCTGCATCGGAACTTCCTCCCGCCATTCCGGCTGCTACCGGAATGAACTTCCTGAGGTCCATATGAACGCCTTCATCAATATCAAATTCACGCATCAGCATATCTGCTGCTTTGTACATTAAATTATTCTCATTAAGAGGAATATATGAAAGATTGGATGTTATGACTATTCCCGGTTCCTTAGTCTTTTCAATTATTATCCTGTCATACAGCCCAACCGTCTGCATAACCATCTTAACTTCATGGTAACCGTCTTCACGAATCCCTGTAACGTCCAGTCCAAGATTAATCTTGGCGCGTGCCTTAAGCCGTATGCTGTCCATACCTTCTCCATTCCCGCGTAAAATACTGAATTCCCGCAGTATTAATATAACTTTATATGATGTATACACATAATTATATAAAAATAGCCTCGCATTTTCAAGGTGATTTTTCACACTATGTCTATACGCTATGTCTGCACTATGTCTATACTACATCTCTATTATGCCTGTACTTATTCGGTGATATTCCCTTTATTCTTCTGAATGCGTCTCCAAAATAATTACTGTCATTGAAGCCGCATGCAAATGCAATGTCAGTTATGGAATGATTAGTCTCCAGAAGCAGCCTGCATGCCTCCTTAATTCTTACATTGAGCAGATACTCCTTGAATCCGAACCCTGTTGTCTGCTTGAATTTTTTCGACAGATAAGACCTGCTTATGCTGAATTGTTTTGCCACATCATCCAGATATATCTGCTTATCATAGTTATTGTAGACATACGTTGCCACATCCTGAATTGTGCTGTTCTGCGCATCAATCTCATGTGCCGACGTATCCCCGTATAATTTGCAGCGCAGCACAAAAATCATAAATTCCTGAAAAAGAGTCTTTACCATCCCCATCGAAAGTTCATCAGGCATCTGATTCTCATATATCATTCTTGTTATAAGATTCTCTATATATTCTTTCCTCTTATCCGGCACTTCAATTATACCGGCTGTAAGATTATCTTTTACAAAATCCTTTCCAAGTGCAGAACACAGCCAGTCCGTATCTTTTATTGAAAACCTTAATGCCGTCCTCTGCTGTCTCACCTTATCGTTGCTGCCATATGATGTCTTATGTATCTCCCCCGGCGGAATAATTACCAGAGTACCCGGCACCATCCTGTATATAGTGTGGCTTACAAGAATATTGCATTCTCCTGAAAACAGGTAAACCAGCTCATAACAATCATGTGAATGGGTTTCATCCATCCTGAATGCTGCTTCTCGTATAAGTTTATTAATATTAAAATATTCTGACATTGTACCATTCATAAAAATTCTCCAATTTTATTATATATAATATAATTAATCTGTAATTATTCGTTTTTCAAACCATTTTTCGCTTGTTACTACTGTTTTTTTAATATATCATATAAAAAGAGATATATCTATAGAATATATAAAGATTTTGAAAATATTTATTTTCTTATGTGCAGGAAGCGTCCCTAAAGGGGCAGGAACGGAGATTAATTATGAAGAAACTATCAGCAGAAAAACGCAATATGATTCTTGAGGGTAACCTCTTTCAAGCCATAATTGTACTTGCCATTCCAATTATGATAAACAGCTTTATTCAGTCCATGTACAACCTGACAGATACATACTGGCTGGGACAGATTGGTACTAATCCAATGGCTGCAATAACACTCGTTTCCCCGGTTCAGAATATTATCATCAATTTCGGACAGGGCATTACAACTGCCGGTGCAATCCTCATATCGCAGTATATAGGGGCCGGTGAAAAACGTCAGGCAGGAATAATGGCTAATCATCTGTATATATGCTCAATGATATTTGCATTTGTATGCGCATCAATATGCATTATTGCCACACCCGGTATTGTCAGATGGCTCGGTGCTGATGGTGACGTACTTAATTTTGGCATAACTTACCTCAGAGTTGTTGTTATTGATATGCCGTTTCTTTTTACAATTAATATGTACAATGCCATACGTCAGGCTCAGGGAGATACGCTGAAGCCAATGCTCATGAATCTTCTGGGAATATGTATTAACTTTGTACTCGATCCTCTTCTTATGATTGTATTTGACATGGGAATTCTCGGTGCCGCGCTTGCGACTCTTCTGGCTAAGGTGCCGCCTGCACTCATCTGTCTGTACTCACTGTTTAAAACAAAACAGGGTATCCGGCTTTCATTAAGGGGATTCCATTTTGAATCCTCAAAGATACTGTCAATCATCAAAGTCGGCCTTCCTACCGCAATAGGCGGAAGCACTATGCAGTTCGGTTTCCTTCTTATGACCAAAAATGTTTTAAAATACGGTTCAATCGCAACCGCTGCCTACGGAATCGGCAACAAGATTAACAGCATAATCACCATGCCGTCTAACGGAATAGGTTCAGCCGTATCAACAATCGTCGGACAGAATATGGGTGCGAGACAGGTTGACCGTGCCAACAAAGGTTACAAGATGGCTATGGCAATGGCAATTATCTTCCTTTTTGTCGGAGGAATGATATTTTCAAGAAGACCGGTATCACAGGCACTCGTAAATATATTCACCAAAGATGGTGCCGTATCTAATCTTGCAACAGACTTCTTAAGCCTCATGGCATTCTGGTGCTGGACTAACGGTATCTACAATGCGACAAGCGGTCTCTTCCAGGGTTCCGGCCATACGATGATAACAATGCTCGTTGATGCCTCACGTATATGGGTCTTCCGTTTCTTAGTGCTTTTTATATGCGAGACGATACTTCATCTCGGAGTTGCAAGCATATGGTATGCCGTTGTTGTCAGCAACGCAACATCTTCAGTTATTCTTATCATTCTTTACTTCACGGGAATATGGAGAAAATCGACGGTTAAGATTGAAAGTGATAGTGAAAAACAGGCTGCATAATAAGCAGCCTGTTTTCTTATATTTATAACATTTACTGTTCTTCGCCGGTTCTTTCATCCATCTCAACATAATCACAGTGTGTTCCGACATACTTATACGCCGGACGGATAATCTTGCCTTTGTTTACAAGTTCTTCAAGACGGTGTGCACACCATCCTGATGTACGTGCTATTGCAAATATAGGCGTGAAGAGTTCTTCCGGAATTCCAAGCATTGTATACACAAAGCCGCTGTAAAAATCGACATTGGCACATACCGGCTTTACAAGATGTCTCTTCTGTGCAATGATAGCACCTGCTGTCTGCTCTACAAGCTCGTACAGTGCGAACTCCTTCTGAAGTCCCTTCTCCTCTGAGAGGCTCTTCGCATATCTCTTAAGTATCACAGCTCTCGGGTCTGAATCTGTATAGACTGCATGTCCCATACCATATACGAGACCCGACTTATCAAACGCGTCCTTATCAAGTATCCTGGTAAGGTATGCCCTGACCTCATCAACATTAGTCCAGTCTGATACATTCTCCTTGATATTCTGGAACATCTTCTGAACCTTAAGGTTGGCGCCTCCGTGACGTGGTCCCTTAAGAGAAGCTATACCTGCAACTATTGCCGAATATGTATCAGTACCACTTGATGTAACAACATGCGTTGTGAATGTTGAGTTATTACCGCCGCCATGCTCTGCATGAAGGATAAGTGCAACATCAAGCACCTTCGCCTCAAGATCTGTGAATATTCCGTCACTTCTGAGCATATACAGCAGATTCTGTGCTGTTGAATAATCCTTACGCGGATTACGGATAATCATGTTCTGGTCAAGTCTGAAATGTCCGTATGCCTGATATGAATATGCTGCTATAAGCGGCGTCTTCGCTATCATCTGGAGTGACTGACGCAGTACATTGGATACCGATATATCATCCGGATTGCCATCATATGAATAAAGATTAAGAATACTCTTCATCATCGAATTCATAATGTTGGCACTCGGTGCTTTCATAATTACATCACGTATAAAGTCACCGGAGAGTTCACTAAGATCTGCAAGGATTCCGATAAAGCTCTTGAGCTGTGACTTAGTTGGAAGTGAACCAAACAGAAGAAGATATGTCACCTCTTCAAATCCGTAGAAGCTGTCCCTGCTTCCCTGAATCAGCTCGCTTACATTGTAGCCCTGATAATAAAGGTTGCCATCTGTAGGAACCTTCTTACCATCAACAATCTTACTTCCTACAACATCCGAAATCTCTGTAAGTCCTGTAACAACGCCATTACCGTTGCTGTCTCTCAATCCTCTTTTAACATCATGCTTAGTATAGAGTTCCACGTCAAAGGCTCTTGACTTCATACAGCTCTCAACAAGCTGTCCAAACTCCGCATCATGTTGTGTTATTTCCATCATCGATCTGTTGTCCACGGTAATGCTCTCCTTTACTTTCCTCAAAATAATGTGCTTATTTTAACCTATTGTCGAAAAAAAGACAACATTTAAATAGTATTTTCTTAATAAATTAAGCTTTTTATTTCTTTTACTTTCGATTATTAGTCACTTTTTCAACAATCTCATCAAACGGAACCGGTCTGTAATCCGTGCGTTCTACGCTCACACAGTATGACTGTTCACTGTAATCTTTGTACAGCTGACTGCCATGCACATGTCCGAATATGTTGGCATAAGGCATATTGCGGCACACATACACAGGTTCGTGCGAAAGAATCCAGAATCCTTCATATATTATTGGATATCTGCTGACAAACTCAAAACCGCATCTATACCAGAAATCCTCCGTAACAATATCATGGTTGCCAAGTATCAGGCTCTTGTGTCCGTTAAGCCTGCAGGCAAGCTCTGTATTCCTGCCGACACTTTTATAAGCCGAGAAATCACCCAGCACGAATACATTGTCATCTTCACCTACAGTCTCATTCCATCCGGCAATAAGCTTCTCTTCCATATCATCTGTATCCGCAAAAGGCCTGTTCTCATATCTTATAATGTCCGCATCTCCAAAATGCGTATCCGCAATAAAGAATGTTCTCATATCAATTCCATTTCTGTATTATATAATCTCCATGCAGTGTTCCGCCTGCGACCTGCGCAGAAGCGGCCTGTCATTATTAACCGCAACGCCTTCTCCCACAGAACCATACTCTGCAAAGCGCGCATTCTTATATGAATTGCCGCTCATGTCACTGTATCCGTTGTCACATACAACATCGCTCATATAACAGTTAATGAAAAATGCTGCAGCATCCCTGCCCCATGGACGGGCAAGCCTGTACGCCCCCATTTCTATCCTGTCATCAGCATAGAATCTGCAGTTTCTGAATATAAAACCATATTCCGCATCTGCATGTGTCCTCGGTGCAGTAAAGCATCCATCCGCCTTATATGGTGTGTATCTTCCGATTATATCGCAGTCATCGAATATTGCAGCACCGCATCCATATATAAAGTCAACATTGCCTTCGATATGACAGCAGCTAAAATGCTGGTGTGTGGTAATATCCGGCGAAAAATCATCCTTGTCGGCTGCATCAACAAACAGTGTATCCTGATATCCGAGCAGAGTAATATTGGTAACCGATACATTATCTGCAAGTATAGCCAGCGCATCTGCCTGCTGGTCTGTTCCGTCTGCATAAGGATATGTATTCTCTATACTTATATTGCACATTGAGAATCCTGTTGCCGTATACTCAACAAGCATCGCATTCCTGTCACGCATTCCCGCCGCTGTTCCGTCCGCAACACATGCATTGAACTCAATTCTGGTTTTTTTTGCATCTTCACCGATAATACTTACATCCGCACGTTCAACGACAACTCTCTCCCTGTAGACACCATTCTTAACAAATATGACATCTCCATCACCCGGCATTCCATGTACAAGTGCATCGCTTATTCTGGAATACTGCGGAATACCTGATGCATCCAATGCGCCCTGTGCTCCCTTGTATGAAGCATCCACTACACAGTTATAGTATGGCATGCACAGGAAATTGAATACCTTTCTCGACCTGCTTCCGGTTACGGATTCAAATATAACTTCTATCTTATTAAAACCTTTTGCAGGGTATCCCTCTATCCTGATACTCTCGCCTGCACCACATGCGATACAGCCTTCGCAGTCGCGTTCTCCATGTGTGAATCCATCGAGTGCCTCCGCCGCATCCCGGCCATTTACAAGCACTTTATATCTGCCGTCAGTGTTATAGTGTCCTGTTATATAGAAATAATGTGCGCCAAGCGTATCATTACTCTTATCATCAACTACCATTTCAACCTGCCTGTCATTAACTGCATACACAGCTTCCGCTTTATCGCTTATACGCAGTGCCTGCTGTGGTTCTCCCGGATTGCTGCAGTTATCTTCTGAATATGATATTACATAATAATACAGCGGGTCATATCCGCATGACTTATCAGTAAAGCTTACAACGGATTCTCCGTCAGCAGCTTTCTTTGCATCTTTCCCTGTAAATGTTCCCATAAGGACATCATTGTCACCACACACATTACATGTATCAGCGCGGAATACTTTCCACTCATATGCATCATCCGTAAGCTTAAGGCTTATATCTATTCCGTCCGCACTTCCAATTGCAGTAAGAGACGCATCGTCGAGAGGTCTGATATAATGTACTGCCTCTGACTGCGCATATGATGATTTATTAACCTCATTGCCGATTCTTCCGTATACCCTGAATGTATAATCACCGCTGTTTTCCGGTGTATATGCAAATGCTGTCGTCGCCGCAGTCCCTACATTAAAATATGCTTCATTATTATAGGATACTTCAACATCATACTCGCAGTATCCATCACATGTCTCTGCCTCCCAGCCGAGTTCTATGCGGCGTCTGTCGGATGATTCTCCTGCCTTTGTTATCTTAATAACAGCCGGAGGTTCACAGTCCGGCTTATAGTAGTCATCCTGATTATAGATAACACTGCCTGACGCATCCTTAAGCGTAAGCCCCGCTATATCCGCTTCAACTCCCGCAAGAGCAATTCCATACCGCACACTCCGTCCGCTTTGCAGTGTCTCATATGTCTGTGTCAGGTCAAATGTATTATCATCCTCCAAAATAAGCTTTCTTCCCATAGCATCCCATACCTGAAGAGTCGCTATATTATTGCATTTGGAATACATCATCCTGTATGTCGTTCCTGTAAAACTGTCCTTATCTATAGCAGCAGACTTTGGATTACCATTGGCTCCCATACCGCTTGCTGTTGAAAAGGTATGCTGGAACACACAATTCTTTTGTCCATGAAGTACATCACAATGCACAGGCATTCCTTCAACAGCATCAAACTGCCCTATTGCTATACCCTGCTTGTCCGTTCCTGCATCAACAGACTTAAGCCTTATCGCAGCCGATATTGTGCAGTCATCATTGCGCGGTTCAAACAGTAAGTATGTACATTCCCTGTCCTCGCGTATGTTCCCCCTGACCTTATGTACTTTGTCAAGCACACTCTTCACTGACAGGACATTGCCTGCATCTTTGCATTCAACCTGCGTGCTCTCAGAATAAATGCCACTGTAAGATCTGCTGCTTGTACGCTCCGGGCCATCCCCTTTCATTCCGCGGCCTGTCTTTATATAGTAGATAAATATATCTTCATAACTGCCGTCATCCATTCTGAAACCGCCCGGAATAGTCCCTGCTTTTGTAAATCCAAGCTTCTCATACAGATTGTTAGCAGCCGTATTTGATTCCACAACAGCATTGAACTGAAGTATTCTGAAGCCAAGCTCCCCTGCCTGTCTTATGCAGTCACGCACAAGAAGTTCACCGACATGTCTTCCCCTGCAATTCCTGTCAACTGCGTAGCTGGCATTACTTATATGTCCACAGCGTCCTATATTATTGGGATGCAGTATATACATTCCGACAATTCTTCCTGTCTCATCCTCTGCGACACCACAATAACTCTGCCCCTCAAAAAACCGTCTTCCGCCTGCCGTACTTAATGTCTCAAGCTGTGGGAATGCCACTCCTTCTTCAACTACCTGGTTCCATATAGGAACCATAGACTTAACATCTTCTTTTTTGTACTGTCTGATAATAATATTGCTTTCCATTGTCACTCTCCATATAAAATTATTTATTATTTTAATTCATCTTAAATGTATCACCATTCATACGGGTTGCCTGTCTCTCAGAAGCAGCTGCCTCAAGCAGTTCCATTTTCTTAAATCCAAATATTCCTGCAAATGCTGACCTCGGGAACATCATTATTGCTGTGTTATATTTGGTAACAGTATCATTGTAAAACTGGCGTGCCTTTACAATCTTATCCTCCGTATCGGCAAGCTCCTTCTGCAACTGAAGGAAATTTGAATTCGCCTTAAGCTCCGGATACTTCTCACCAATTGCGAGCATACGTGAGGCCTCATGTCCGAGTGCCTCTCCGGCCGTATATGACTCTGCCGGTGATGCTGCAGACAATACTTTGCTTCTAAGCTCTGTAACCTGTGTAAGTGTCTGCTGCTCATAAGAAGCATATCCCTTGGTTGTCTCGATAAGATTAGGAATTAAATCCGCACGTCTCTTGAGCTGCACCTCTATCTGTGCCCCCTGATTCTCCACACGGTTTCTGAGGACAACCATGCCGTTATAGCACCTTATAACCGCTATTGCTATAAATGCTATTATTACAAATACAACCCCTGTGACAATCATAATTGAACTTGCCATATTCTTATATTCCTCCATTCTGCAAACGCATTTTCCTGATATCCGCAACTATCTGCTCATTCTCCTCAAGCACAACCGCATATATAAGATAATCATCCCACAATGCGAGCTGGCTCTTATCTGCCTCACTCAGGTTTGAGTAATCATGTATGAAATTCTTCATTCCATATACATATTCCGCCATCTCATTACCTGACTGCGTTCTTCGGTATCTTTGCTTCGTCGCTGTCGACACGATACCTCCGACCACCATTATTCCCGGCATAAAGAAAGCTGCAAGCATCACAATAGCCGCTAATATCAGCTCCGCCATAACCGGATAATACTGCGGATACATGCTCAGATACTCTACCTGTTCACGAAAAGTTGCCGTATCGGGCAGCGCATCAAGTATCTGCTCAAGTTCGTCCAGCTGCGGTGTAATCGCATTAATAAGAAATGCCATCCCGACAATGATTATTATTGGAACAAGGCATCCTGCAAAGCATCCTGCCGCCTTTCCTGCTGTTTCTTTCACTTTACTCCTCTTAGCAAACAGACCGTCATATATATATCCGTCATCTATAGCCTCCTGTACCGCCATGCGCTGCCATGCCGCTTCATCAACCGCATCACACCCACGTTCGGTAAGTGCCTTCACCAGATATCTGTCACTATTGCGTAATACCGGATTCATCTGCCAATCCCCATCGGTATCCAATACATACCTGCCATATTCATCCGTCTTGATAATGCCAAGATTCTCATACTTTAAAATACACGCTGCAATATCCTTGCGCTTTTCAATCTTAAGGTCTGCAAGCAGGCTTATTGTTCCCGGTGCAAGTCCGTCAAGCTTATCCCTGTAATAATCTATGTCATTTACCGTGATAAATGTGCTCCTCTTAAGTAGCTGCCTCCTCGCAGTATGAATAACCACCTTAAAAAGCATCACCCAGAACAATCCGAGTATAAGCCCCACAAGTGCCTGCATGCCTATCATTACCGCAATAATTGCCGGTGTGGGGTTATCCGCCAGAACTTCCTCCACCTGATCCCATGTTATTATAATGTCACGCAGCATAAAGCCTATCGGAATCAGCCATACCAGATGTTCTGCCATTGTCAGCCTGTTAAGCTGCCGGCTTTTAAACACCTTCTTCTTTTTTATATGAAACAACCGAACTTCCTCCCATATACCGATTATTAGATGTGCCATGCCGATTAGCAATCTTCCAAAATTATTCAGCCAAGCGATTCTGCTATCTTATCCACAGTCTCTGTATCTATACCTAAGACTTCAGATATCTCCTCACGCGTCAGCTTACCCTGTCTGAGAAGCTTAGCCGCATTCTCAAGCTTCTCTTCATTCCTTGCTTCATCGCACAATTCCTCAACCGCTCTGCACATCGCTGCCACTCCTTCCTCATCTTCCTTAAAGCATCCAGAATATTAGCATCAATTATACTGCTGTTATATCTTGCCCTCTTTACACCTGCACCCTTATCCGACCTCTGAATCTCAAAATTATATTTTCTGTCGGAAGAGTCTGTTGCAAATATATCAAGCCTCACAGATCTGCCATGCAGATTCTTAATACTATACTGTGTATGCACTTCCTGAACCTTAATATCATTCCTATTCAATATCCCTTTCAATAATCATCAAACATTCTGCATTATCAAAAGAGGCTCCGGACTCTCTTTAAAGTAAGAAAATATTATCACATGGTACCATACGAAACAATAGCCAATATACACGAAAATATTTATGCATATTCTTGACAGATTAACAAACTTTTCGGAATTTCAGACTTTTTACTCATCACGCATCTGCCCACGCCAGTGCACACCTTACTGCACGTTCCCAGCCTGACAGAAGCTCCTGCCTCCCCGCATCTGCCAGATCCGGATGAAATGTATTGGATATCGCCCAGTTCTTACGGATATCATCCTTATCTTTCCAGTATCCAACCGCAATTCCCGCAAGATACGCCGCGCCGAGTGCCGTTGTCTCAACACACTCCGGTCTTAGCACATCCACATTCAGGATATCCGACTGGAACTGCATCAGGAAATCATTCTTCGATGCCCCGCCGTCAACTTTGAGCTTCGGGATATTAACACCGGATTCATTTTCCATAATCTTAAGAATATCATATGTCTGATAAGCCATCGACTCAAGCACTGCCCTGACAAAATGCGCCTTCGTGCAGCCTCTCGTGATTCCTACGACCGTTCCCCTTGCATACGGATTCCAATACGGTGCGCCAAGTCCCGTAAATGCCGGCACAACATACACTCCCGCCGTATCCTCAACCGACCTTGCATATTCCTCCGACTGCGCCGAAGTCTCAAGAATATTCATCTCATCACGAAGCCACTGTATTCCTGCGCCTGCCACAAAAATACTTCCCTCCAGCGCATACTGCACATCATTATCCGTTCCGGCAGCAATCGTTGTCAGCAGTCCGTTCTTTGATTCAACCGCCTTATCGCCTGTATTCATCAGCAGAAAGCAGCCGGTTCCATATGTATTCTTAACCTCGCCCGCATCAAAGCAGCACTGTCCGAACAGTGCCGCCTGCTGGTCTCCCGCCGCACCCGCAATCGGTATGCAGCCGCCAAACAGGCTGTTTTCGGTATATCCGTATACACATCCCGAAGGCTTAACCTGCGGAAGCATCACCTCAGGAATGTCAAAATACTCAATAATCTTCTTGTCCCAGCACAGATTATGTATATCAAACATCATAGTTCTTGATGCATTGGTATAGTCCGTCACATGCACCTCGCCCTTTGTAAGATTCCAGATAAGCCATGTGTCCACAGTTCCGAACAGAAGATTCCCCGCCGCCGCATCTTTTCTCGCGCCTTCCACATTATCAAGAATCCACGCCAGCTTTGATGCCGAAAAATACGCGTCCGGCACAAGCCCTGTAGTCTTTCTCACATAATCTTCCATGCCGTCACACTTCAGCCTGTTAATATAGTCCGCCGTTCTCCTGCATTGCCATACAATCGCATTGTAAATGGGCCTGCCGGTACGCCTGTCCCACACAACCGTCGTTTCACGCTGGTTAGTAATCCCCAGCGCCGCAATATCATCCGCAGAAGCACCGATTCTGCTGACAGCCTCAGTAACAACCGACATCTGCGATGCCCATATCTCCATCGGGTCATGCTCAACCCAGCCCGGCTCAGGGTATATCTGCGCGAACTCCTTCTGTGCCATACTGCATATCCGCCCCTGCTTATCAAACAGAATGCATCTGGAGCTTGTCGTTCCCTGATCAAGTGACATTATATATTTATTCATATTACTCATACTAATCTCCATTCCCTGCGCTAATCAATCCCATTATACAAAAAATACCCATTGTAAACAATATCACAACAGGTTTCCATCAATATATCTTACATATTTAATTAACAACTATACCCTAGGTCAGGGAACTAAGATAGACATTCAGTAACTGTAATGCTGTTGCCCTCGTCTTTGGTGAGCTGTTATTCAGCCACTCCTCCCTGTGTCATTCCGAGCTTCTTACGATAAGCAAGTAAATTGTTACCTATCATTCTAAAATCATACAGCAGCACTTCCGTTCCCCCTTCAACATTATATAGGAATTATACTTCCTAATGTTGGTGACACAATCTCTGTAGAAGATTACAGAGCCAAACTCGAAGAACTCGGATATGACACCAGACATCAGGTGGGCAGCCTCGGTGGCGCATCTAATTCAGGTGTAATCGAGATAAAGGACGGCGTGGTTACAATGGCAAAGATAAATATGTGCCTGTGCACAAACTTAGAATGCCCTGAAAACGGGCAGGAATGGAGAATAATATAAATATGAAAATGACAAATACCTTATTTGATAAGATAAAATCTCACACATCAGCTGCACTGTCCCTCATGACAGTAACATGCCTCTCATTATCAGCACTATCCCTTGGGGCCTGCGGCAATGAGGCGCAGCCCATATCCGCCCAATCTGCGGCAGTTCTGAATACTCAGGAATCAGCTTCTGCAGAACCATCCGCATCCACTTCATCCACCGCAGAATCGTCTATTGCAGCATCATCCTCCGCTTCTGCTCCATCACAGGAGCCGGTTCCTGCCACAGAACCGTCTTCTGCTGCCGTAACTCAGGAAGATAATAAGAATGCTGAGGTTGTATCTCAGGCTGCTGAGAATTATGCTTCTATCGATGCTGATCCTGAGAAGATTAAGTCTGATATTATCGATCAGTTCCATGCTTGGGCTGATTATGTTAATACAGGTGCAGGATATCCTGATGACCAGTATCCTCCTGAGCAGTACATTGTCGTTCAGCGTTACAATACTTATCTTATAGGTCTTCTTTTTGGTATAGATGACGGTATCGGTAATGCTTATGAAGGAGTATTTACTCTTGATGAACAGGTTAATAGAATGAGATATGCTTTCTTTAATCGTATTCCTTATTCTCTTGCTACATGTACTATTGAATACAAGGAAGTTCTTTCAGACTGGTTTAAGGGTGATGGTCCTGAATTTAAGGCAATTAATTCTATAGTATTATCATCTCCTGCTCTTGAAGGAAGATCAGCTAAGACCTTCGATGGTATTCCTGCAGATCTTGAAGCTGACATAGTAGGTGTAGAAGTTGGAGGTGATATCCTTAACTGTCATGTCTATCTTTCATCTGAGAGAACTTCTGACGGTTCTGTATCAAGATACAGGGTATTAGACTGCAAGACTAACTAATTGAATGATTATAAGAAAGGTATGCATATACGAAGACCATCGTGATGAGACAGGACAGAGCGGTTCTTCAAATAATAAGAACTTCTAACTAAAAGCACAGTATACACAAGCCTGTAAGTCAGCAGTTGTCAGTGGTACTATCCGCGCAGCTGCCTGCCTTGTGTGTACTGTGCTTTTTTAACTTTCATGAGCTGTAAAGACAGCTGTGTACAGCTATGTAAAATCACGCTGATGTATAATTATGTCACATTGACATTAATGAGCAGATGTGTACTTCGCCAGCGCCTCCTCTGCCTGCTCTCTTGTAAGGTGGGAATCTTCCTGAAGCAACGCTATAATCTGCTCATCAGTCTGTCCGAGCCTGCGTGCAAGACTTATAATGCCTTCCAATCTGCCCTCCAATCGCCCCTCTTCAATACCTTCCTGCCTGATTTTCTCCTCAATCTCAAAACTCTTCATATATGCAAGACCTACCTCTCCATCCTGCTTGACAGCCTCCACCATCTTATGAAGCTCCATCAGTTCTTTCGTGCAGGCGTTCTCTGCAACGGAGTTCTCCATATAGTGTAATAACTGCCGCAGTTGCTCTGTCGGATGTCCTTCTGTCCCACCTGTATACAGGAATATCGTCCTGTCACCGTCATCATACGGCATATCAGGCACTTCCACACAGCTCTTTTTCACTGTATACACCATCCTGTCCAGCCCAAACGGGTCATACGGCATGATGAATATGACAATCACATCGCGAAGGTCATCGTAGTTACTGCCTGAGCTAAGATTGGCTGTGTCAATCTTATCATGGTAGAACCGTGCCCTTTTGGGAAGTGATGCAATATCCTTTGCATTATTATTCTTATCCGGTTCAACATCGAATATCTCACCGTCTTCCTCATCAAGGTAGACATCCAGCCTGATACCATGCCTCTCAGGGTTGTCCCCAATAAGAAACTTCTGTGTGACTACATTAAGCTTCCCAATCTTACGGTTCAGTATGCAGCTCAGGATGTAGCGTGATGCCGCTTCGCCATACTCCTTATGACCTATAAGGCTGCCTGCCAGAAAGTCATCCACAATGTTCATCTGTTCCAAAGGTTTCATATTTCCTCCTGTTCCCACAGTGCATGCAGGGAAGGAAGAAATACAGAACCTATATATCTTAGGATATGACGCACAATCTACAGATACCAACATTCCGCTACAGACCGTCAATCCCATCTTCCGTCCAATGCACTATGCTATAAAAATGTTAAATGAGTTACAAAAGCATAGAATTCATTGAATAAAGATTAGAAATAGATCAACTTACGTTGTTGAATTGTAGAATATATGCTTTGTGTTGATTGTAGCAGAGTGCAGGCAAAAACACAAGTAAAAAAAGGAACAAGCACATAAGTACTCATTCCTTTTACCAATCCTTATATTAAGTGGCTCTCAGACTATTAAATCCTGCTGTCAATTAACCAAAGTATCTCTTTAACAGGCCTTCAAAAGCTCTTCCGTGTCTGGCCTCGTCACGAGCCATCTCATGAACTGTATCATGGATTGCATCAAGGTTAGCAGCCTTAGCACGCTTAGCAAGGTCTGTCTTGCCTGCTGTTGCACCGTTCTCAGCAGCAACTCTGAGTTCAAGATTCTTCTTAGTGCTGTCTGTTACAACCTCGCCAAGGAGTTCTGCAAACTTGGCAGCATGCTCTGCCTCTTCATAAGCAGCCTTCTCATAGTAAAGTCCAATCTCAGGATATCCTTCTCTGAATGCAACTCTTGCCATTGCAAGATACATACCGACCTCTGAGCACTCACCGTTAAAGTTGGCTCTTAAGTCTGCCATGATGTCCTCGCTTACACCCTGTGCAACTCCTACCGTATGCTCTGCTGCCCATGTCATGCCTGAATCCTGAACCTTGAACTTGTCAGCAGGTGCATGGCATACCGGACACTCAGCCGGTGCTGCATCTCCTTCATATACATATCCGCAAACTGTACATACAAACTTCATATTGTTATCCTCCTTTAAAATCATAAATGTTCTATCGCAATCATTAGTATATTAGTAATGATTACTGTTTTGTTGTTGATATTAATTTATCATCTTTTATCATTATTGTCAACACTTATTTTGCTTTTATTTTCTTTTTTTATGCATGCCGGACATACGCCGCTGAAGAACAGCTTGTGTCCCTGAATCTTTCCGCCGAATCCGTCCTGAACCATCTCATCTATTGCCATGAGCTTCCCTGCATCTATATTCATAAGGTCGATTATCGCTCCGCACCGCGTACATTCAAAATGATAGTGAGGGCTTACATTGCCGTCAAAATGCACCGAGCCGTCATCACACGGAACCTTAACCGCATGTCCCATATCAACAAGCAGGGTAAGATTACGGTATACTGTACCAAGACTTATCTTCGGAAACTCCCTGCGGACATTCTCATATACGACCTCTGCCGTCGGATGATCCTTGCGGCTTATAAGAAATGTAAGAATCGCGTCTCTTTGTCTGCTGTGCTTTATTGCTGCCATATCATCACCTCTTTTAACTCTTTTGATTATTTTAGAATTGATAACTATTACTATTAATGATATTTTACACAAATAATTGAGAGAAGTCAATTCCTATTTCTACCTATTAAAATCATGTCAAATTAAGAGAATTGTTGACATTCTCAAATTCGTGACTTATACTTGAGATAATTTATTTATATAGTCGAAAGGAAGGATTCGGTAATGGAAAAGAAAGATATCGACTGGGGCAATCTTGGATTTGCCTACATGCCTACAGACAAGAGATTTGTTGCTAACTACAAGAACGGAGCATGGGATGAGGGAACACTTACATCTGATCCTAATGTCGTACTTAACGAGTGCGCATGTGTTTTCCAGTATTCACAGTCATGCTTTGAAGGACTTAAGGCTTACACAACAGAGGATGGACATATCGTAACATTCCGTCCTGACCTCAACGCAGAGCGTATGGCTAACTCAGCAAGAAGACTTGAGATGCCGGCTTACCCTGAGGACAAGTTTATTGAGGCAGTTGTTAAGACTGTTGAAGCTAACGAAGCTTATGTACCACCTTATGGTTCAGGTGCTACATTATACATTCGTCCATATATGTTCGGAAGCAACGCCGTAATCGGTGTTAAGCCTGCTGATGAATATCAGTTCAGAATTCTTACAACTCCTGTTGGTCCTTACTTCAAGGGTGGCGCTAAGCCTCTTACAATCAGAGTTTCAGATTTTGACCGTGCAGCTCCTCACGGAACAGGTCACATCAAGGCCGGTCTTAACTATGCAATGAGCCTTCATGCAATCGTATCTGCTCATCAGGAAGGTTATGACGAGAACATGTACCTTGATGCTGCAACAAGGACTAAGGTTGAGGAGACAGGTGGTGCTAACTTCATCTTCGTTACAAAGGATGGCACAGTTGTAACACCTAAGTCAGACAGCATTCTTCCATCAATCACACGTCGTTCACTTATGTACGTTGCTGAGCATTACCTTGGACTCAAGGCTGAGACAAGAGAAGTTTACTTCGACGAAGTTAAGGATTTTGCTGAGTGTGGTCTCTGTGGTACAGCCGCAGTTATCTCACCTGTCGGCAAGATTGTTGACCACGGCAAGGAGATCTGCTTCCCAAGCGGAATGACAGAGATGGGTCCTGTAACCAAGAAGCTTTATGAGACACTTACAGGCATCCAGATGGGCCGTATCGAAGCTCCAGAGGGATGGATTAAGGTAATAAAGTAATAAAGCATGATCTAATGTAATAAAGTAATTTAAAAAGTCATATGATATATCGCCGTTTTTCAACAGTTGCATATATCATATGACTTTTTTTCTGCCCGCACATGCTTATGCACAACCACCGCAGAGATTATAACCGCTGCAATACACACACTCTTATCATATCTCATTGCAGCAAGCGCAGCCCACCAGCATGTAAATGTTATTATCGACCGCCTGGAATGCGGATTAATTCTGACCGCCGAAAACAATATATAGAAAAATGCAAGGCACAGCGCAGGAACCCAGTCCGGTGCAAGCCCGATAAGCACACCGAACGATACGGCTATTGCTTTGCCTCCCCTGAACCTTCTGAACACCGGATATGCATGACCGAGCACCGGCGCAATCAGCACAGGTATTATGAGCATCGACTGCCCGGGTATATAATTAAGCGCCATATGCACCGGAAGATAGCCCTTGAGCAGATCTGCCGCAAGGACTAATATTCCGCACGGCACGCCCGCATTTTTAAATACATTTGCAGCCCCCGGATTCCCGTCATCACTCATCAGGGCAACATCCATGTCATACAGCCATTGCGGTATATAGTATGCCGACATAAAGCTTCCGCATACATATCCGGCTATGGCAAATATCAGCACAACCTTCATCTGCATAACTCCTCAATTATGTGAACAAGCTCCATGCCGCAGTTTCCTTTAATGCACCGCTTCTGGGCTTCTATCATCTGCTGCCGTCTGCTCCATGAGCTTATAAGTGCCATGCCTTCATCCACAAGATTCTCACGCTTTGGCGCTATTGCCATTCCATGCCTTACAAACAGCCCACTGTTAGCCTTCTCGCAGTCCGACAGCGGTTCCATAAATACAGCCGGAATCCTCATTATTGCGCTCTGCGTTGCCGTAAGACCGCCCGGCTTAGTAAATATCACATCGCATTTGTTCATGTAATCATAGACATTATTGACATAGCCGAGAACATTTATATGTCTGTCATTGCCATAGCTTTCAAGCATTCTTGCGTGAAGCTTCTCATTATTGCCACATACCGCAGTTATGCTGCACTCAGGCATTCCATTCTTAATCAGCCCGCCACGCAGCTCTCCTACAATCTGTGACATTCTTCCGGCTCCCATGCTTCCGCCCATAACAAGTATGTCACTGCAGGTATCATTGGCAGTGCGCTTATCATTGGCAGTGTAATCTCTTGGAGCAGGTATTCCGAGCGGTATCAGCTTATCCCTGTCAATCCCGCGCCTTACAAAGTCCTCCACGCAGTCCTCATGCGGTATGACATAATAATCACTGTCGGTCTCTTCCCAGAACGGAATACTCGTATAGTCCGTTGCAACCGCAATCGTAAGCGGCAGCCTGTAACCATTCCTCTTCATCCACGTAATCGTCTCAACCGGATAGAGGTGTGGCATCACAATGGCATCATAATGCCCTTTTTCAATCACCTCTGCGAGATGCCCTGCCATACCCGCATTAGCATAGTACACAGGTGACTTTATATTGATATTATGGTTAAATGTGCTTACAGCCCTTCCGATGTGATACACACCACGGAATACCGCCGGACACGCCTTGACACTCTTAACATATGCGCCGCACACAGCCCTGTCCACAAGCTTGCCGTGCAAAGCAAGATAATTAGGCATAAAGTCAGCCACATGGCCGCAATCCGTCAGTGCTTCCGCAATTCCCGCACCACAGGCATTGTGTCCTCCGCCGGTGGCACAAGACAGAACCAGAACCTTCATGTTGTGTATCTCCCTTCTGAAAAAGTATGATTTGATGTTTCGGCAGGTGACGCCGGGAGAGGCGGCAAGGCAACGCAGGCCCGCTCTCGCTGCTTAGAGCTGGCAGCGGTACATAATGCGGCACAAGACGCCGCATAAGTACCGGCCGCTCTAAAAGCACCTGCTTATGCCTTACCGCCTCTCCCGCTGTGCGCATCCAGCCACAACAAATATATTATATAGCCAGGGGTAGGTGGGGTTGCCGTGCATCCAAGATGCACGCACCCCCACCCGGCTGTGATTTGTGTGTGGTCTGCATCGTAGCGGAAGCGGGCACCGCGGATCACACACAAATCGCCCATCACCTTATATAATTGGTCGCAATCTTCTTCTCATACTCCGGTCTTTCAATTCCGGCCTTCTTACCTGCCTCAATGCACTTCAGGAGCCATGCCATATTCATTCCGAGCGTACGCATCGTCTGCATGCCTTCCTCATCCTGAACGACCTGCTCAGGCGTGTTGCCGTGAACCTGATTCCAGTATTGTGAAGTAACGATAGGCATATTTGAAATAGAAAAATATTTGTTAATCTGGTCAAATGCTGCTGTTGCACCTCCACGTCTGCAGCTTACAACTGCCGCTGCCGGCTTGCCTGCAACAAGGCCGCCTCTTCCGTAGAATGCTCTGTCCATAAAGCTCGTAAGCGCGCCCGAAGCAGATGCATAATGAACAGGGCTTCCGAATACGAATCCGTCTGCCTGTGACATTTTCTCTATAAATGTATTAACTACATCATTGCGGAAGCATCTGCCGCTCTTAAAACAGGCTCCACATCCGATACATCCTGCAACAGGATCATTGCCAAGCCACATTATCTCAGTCTCTATCCCTTCTTTGTTAAGAATCTTCTCCACCTCAGTAAGTGCCGTATATGTACAGCCCTTCTCGTGTGGACTTCCATTTACAAGAATTACTTTCATAATTTTCTTGACCTCCGTTAATTGAATAGTTGTTATTCCCAATCTGTCTGCCGAACACTTATAATATATCCAAAATGTCCTGCCGGACTGTATCTAAAATATTATTATACAACCAATGAGGTTTTTTCTCAACTATGTGCTTATAACCATATCCGCCATGTCATATCTGCCATCATACCCTTTAAGGATAGAGCTTTCTGCTTCCATATTCCTGCCTGCCGGCATTACCGTCTGCCGCCTCCGTTGCTGCCGCGTCCGCCGGCACCTCCGAAGCCGCCGCCGAAGCCGCCGCCAAAGCCTGCATTGCCGCTTGTTGTTGCTACCGAACTAAGCGTTACCTCTGTCTGTGTATCTCCTGTTACAAGTGTATATGTGCTGCCCTGAGCAAGTTCCGCCGTACTTATCACAACGCTTGAGAACTGCTTAGGCGATGTCCATGATATCAGCACATTTCCTGATGAATCCTTAAGACTTATTACTGAGCCTGCAGCTATTGTCTCTGAAAGATTAACAAGCATTGAGCACTGTGTAGAATTGCTTCCCATGCCCTGTGCCATTCCGCTTGAGCCTGCCGCTATGAGTGTTCCGCCTGTAATTGAGGCCTCTCCTTCATAATCAAGCGCACCGTTACCATTGCTTGTAGGGCCTGCAACATATACTGTTCCTCCTGTAATATAGAGATTGCCGTTTGAATCAATGCCGTCACCGCCTGCATTGACCGTTATTGTTCCGCCCGTAATCTTTATATATACATCATCATCGGATGCCGACCGGCTTGCAGGTGCCTGCCCCTTATTGTCCATGTCCATTCCTGACGGTTTCTGTCCGCCCGGCATCCGCATTTCCTGTGGCTGCTGTCCGCCCGGCATCCGCTGTTCGTCTGAGCTTCCGCCCGTGGCTGCATTTATTCCGTCATCACTTGCCGTAAGATTAATCGTGCCGCCGCTTACAGTAATCCTGCGTCCTTCAATGCCCTCATAGCTGTCCGTGATTGTTATGCTGCCGTCCGTGATTACTGTATCGTAATTGGCATGGATTCCGTCATCGCCCGCAGCTATTGTGTATGTTCCTCCGGCGATTATGCAACTTCCGTCTGCATGTATTGAGTCATCCTCCGACTTAATTGTAAATGTTCCGCCGGCAATATATATGCTGCCTTCCCTGGCATCGTCATCGTTGCCTGAGTTCAGTCCCTTGCTGCCTGCCGTAAGAGTAAAGCTGCCATCAAGTATCTTAATTCCGTCCTTGCCTGCAAGACACGTCTTAACGGCATCAATTACATATGTTCCTCCGGTTATGCACAGTGTATCTTTTGTCACTATGCCGTGCCTGTAATCGGCATCAATCTTAAGAGTACCTGTTCCGTTAAGCGTGAGGTCACTCTTGCTGAATATTACGCCGTCAACCGTATTATCATCTGTCTGGACATACTCCGTACCACCTCCAAGGCTGTTTGTTGTGCCTGCCGGAAGTGTTACAAACACCTTATCCGCACTCTTTACATATACTGCGGCACTTGTATTACAATTAATCTCCGCATTATTAAGCACAAGCTGAACCTTGTCTGAATCCGATGCCGCGATAACAATCTGTCCGTCACTAAGAGATCCGCTTATAATATATGTTCCCGCTGACGTAATTGTTACCGTGCTTCCGCTTATGTTTGCTCCGCTGCCGCTTACAACGGCACTGCTGCCGTTAAGCGTAATCTTTACCGCGCTGCTTTCATCATATTCGCTGCTTTTATCCCTGTCGGTAAAATTGATATCAACATTGGAATCTGTAAGCTCTATGTTCTTCTGATTTTCCGATACAGCCGTTGTAATGTATGCGCCGTTTGAAGAAACATCCGAGGAACTTCCTGCAGTGCCCATCTGACCGCAGCCTGCAAGCGCTGCCATGACAAGCGCACCTGACATGACAACCGCCGCGGCTGCATTTTTATTTATCAATAACTTTGTCATTATAATTCCTCCCTTGCCTGATTGGCTGCCCTGCTGCACATAATCTCAAGATTACCGTTGCGGCATCTCAGCTCATCTATCATATCCTTTTCCGTTCCCGAATCCTTAAGCCTGATGCGATATTCAAGCTTGAACAGGCTTCCCATGCTTGAAGTCTTAACATTTACAAGCTCACATTTTGTAACATACTTATCAAATATCTCTTCAAATACATCCGTGTAATCAAGTGATTCCGGTATTGTTATTCTCAAGCTTCTCTCAAGCTCAGGCCTGTCGCCAAAGCTGCTGAGTGTAAGCACAACATTTACAAGCTCCATAATAATTACAAATACCACTGCTGCTCCGATATAGCCCATTCCGCAGGCAAGACCTACTGCCATTGCAAGGAAAATGCTGTTAATCTCACGCGCCGTTCCCGGTACCGAACGGAACCTCACTAGTGAAAATGCACCCATAACCGCAACTCCTGCGCCGAGATTGCCATTTACAAGCATAATCACAAGCGCCACTATTGCCGGCATAAGCACCAGCGTTCCCACAAAGCTTTTTGTGTATGTGTTGCGGTACATATGCGTTGACGCTATCACCACGCCAAGCACCACCGACGCTATTATACATATTAAAAATGTCTGAATTGTAACTGTTCCTGTTGTTGTATCTGCTATTGACTGAAAAATTGTTATCATATTAATCTCCATTCCGCCCGTTTTTCAGGGCATCTCTAGTTTGTGTGTATCTCAACCTACCTGACTTAAGTACGCCCTTCCGTACTTTGAAAATGACGCAGGGTATATCCCCAGCTCATCAAGTATTTTTGTAAGCCACACCGGAATTGCCCCGCCGGCCTTAAGCTCCATAAGATGCTGCCCCGGTTCAAGTATGCTCTCACCTTCAACTCCCGCCGCAAGACTTAAGTTATATGAGCGGTACATAATATTCCGGTCAAATGTAATCCTCAGATCCGGATTTTCAAGTGAATAATATGCCTCGCGCTCATATGAAATGTACATCGCCGGTTTCAGATTCCCGTAGTAATCCCTGAACCAGTCTATTTCACGGAAAATCTGTGTATCGCAAGGTGCCTTCGTGTGGCCTGCCAGATATTCATCAGATTGTGCGAGCGTCAGCGTCTCACGCCTCTTATATACGATTCCGTTGTACTTCTTTTTCAGTTCAACAAAAACCTTATCCTCCGCTCCTGCCGTTCCGTAGCTTCTGAGCCTGAGCTTCTCCTTGTACACAGGCTTTTCAAGAGATTTCCTTATAATCCTGAAATCGGGAGTATCATAATAAATGTTGCATATCGTTGACCTGCCATGCTCATCCTCAACAAGCCTTGCCTGCAGGCGCTCATTCAGACTGTTATACTCATCGTCATCCAGAAGGTATTTTATTTCGCGCCTTTTAAATGTCATTATATTGTTCATAATGCCTCCTGTCTCTTATTTTAAATATTAAAAAAAGTGGATATATGGTTGTTTTTCCTTTCCATATATCCACTATAAAATACAAACTTAAATTGAAACTTAATTTTAGAAATTTGTGTAAAATAAATTTATTTACACGTTGCGTAATTACTTTTTCAATGTTATGATATACACATAGTGTAAATATAGGAGATTGTATATTATGGAAAAACAAACCGAATGTCAGATTGAAATTAAAAAGCTCCGAGAATCTACCGGAATGAATCGTAAAGAATTTTGTGAGGTATTTGACATTCCTTACAGAACAGTTACAGAGTGGGAAAGAGGAACGCGCAATGCCCCAAATTATGTACTTCGACTTTTAGCATATTATATCAGGATGGAAAACATGGTTAACAAGAAAGGCGATAATGATGGCAAAGACTATTAGAGATACAATTCATGCCAACGGGATAGATATACGCATTTATTCTGAAGACTTGAAGAATGACTATATTTCTTTGACAGATATAGCAAGAAAACGGGAAGGCGATTATCCGGGATACGTTATTCAGAACTGGCTGCGCAATAAAAGTACAGTTTCATTTGTTGGTTTGTGGGAATCTATTCATAATCCGAATTTTAATTATATCGAATTCGAGGCAATTAAAAATGAAGCCGGTCTGAATAGTTTTGTATTGACACCAAAACGATGGGTAGAAACAACTAATGCAATAGGCATTGTCACAAAAGGCGGAAGGTATGCTGCTACATATGCATATAAGGATATTGCATTTGAATTTGCTTCGTGGATTTCTCCGGAATTTAAGTTATATATAATTGAAGATTATCAAAGATTAAAAGAAGGCGAACAAGCCAGATTATCTTTAGAATGGAATCTTAACAGAGAACTGTCTAAGTTAAATTATCGCATCCATACAGATTCCATTAAAGACAATCTGATTCCTCCATTGCTGACACCTCAGCAGATATCATATACATATGCCAGCGAAGCAGATTTGATCAATACCGTATTGTTTGGAAAGACTGCTAAGCTTTGGAGAGAATGTAATCCTGATAAAAAGGGGAATATTCGCGATCAGGCAACAATTCATCAATTACTCGTGCTTGCCAATCTTGAAAGCTATAATGCAATCCTTATTAAGCAAGGAAAGCCTCAGTCAGAGAGGATGCCGTTATTACACGAACTAGCAGTACAGCAAATGACAACACTCAGCAGATTAGAATTAGGCAATTTACCCGGCATTGAGAATAAAAAATAAATTTTACCCACTCCCACTACGCCCGCACAAGCGTCACCGTGAAGCATGCGCCGCCATCTTTTTTCTCTGCGCTTATCCTGCCTTTGTGAAGCTGTACGACAGCCTGTGCCACCGAAAGACCTATGCCGTAGCCTCCCGTGCTTCTTGAACGTGATTCATCTGTCCTGTAGAATCTGTCAAAAAGCTTATTCATATCATCCGGCAGCTCTCCGTCATAGGAATTATACACAGAGAATACTGCCTTGCGTCCGTTTATCCACAATTTCACGCTCATGCTTCCGCCATCTGTGCAATACTTTATCGCATTGTCGATAAGAAGTGACACAAGCTCGGCAAGTCTTCCCGAATCTCCCATAACACGCACATTATCAGCTATATCGGTACTGCATGTAATATTTTTCTTCTGCATCATAGCCATGAAGCTGTCCGTACTGCTGCGAACCGTTTCGCTCAGATTAACATTTACAAATTCAGGTTTTTCGGACATCTCATCCATGCGGCTTAATTCAAGCATGCCCTTAACCAGGACATTCAGTCTCTCGACCTGATTGCAGATACTCTTCGTCCACTCAGTCTCACCATTCATCATCTCAATAACCTCTGCGTTGGCAGATATTATTGCAAGCGGTGTCTTAATCTCATGTCCGGCATCCGTTATAAATCTTTTCTGCTTTTCTATACTCTGTGCCACCGGCTTTATCGCACGCCTTGAGAATATCATAACAAGTACTGTGACGAGTGCAAGACAGACTACTCCTATAATCACCGACAACAGGGCAAAATTGCGCATCGTACGCAGGCTCTCATCACAGTCAAGAAATACCATAAGCTTCCCATCGTCTTTTACGGTAACCTTGAATCTGTAATTACCATTGTAGCCTTCCGTTCTTCCGCCTTTGAGCACACTGTCAGCCATCTGCCTTGCGCCATCCCGGGACACCGCTGCTATGCTGTCGGTATTTATATCACAGGTGCCGTCATTTTTAATATATACAGAGAAATATCGCGTACGGAACTTAGCCTCAGGGGACGCAAGTGCTCCCGGTCTGCTGCCGTTTTTCTGCCATGCATTATCCTGCTGCGGACTGTCCTGTTGCGGATTGTCCTGCTGCGGACTGCCATGCTGCGGACTGCCCGTCTTTACCTTCATTGAATCCTTATTATTATCCGGAAATCTTCCATCGTTGTCACTGATCATGTGAAGAATCGTGTCCGAATCCTGCTCTGTCTGTATCATATTAGCGGCATTAATTCCGGCAAGAAGCACTGTCATTACGATTGCAACTGACAATGCCGTTATCATTACAAATTTTCTCTGGAGACGTTTTATCAACCTACTGCCCTCCGTTCTGCTCTCCCGTACCTTCAAGCCTGTAGCCAAGCCCCCGCACTGCCTTAATCTCAACCGGAGCATTAATCTGTGTAAGCTTGCGCCTGAGATTGGATATATTGACCCAGACAACATTTACATTGATATCAGTCTCATACCCCCAGACATGCTCAATAAACTGCTCTGACGAGACAAGCCTGCCCTTATTTCTCATAAGCATCTCAAGCATCTGGTATTCCTTGTTGACAAGCTGCACTTCACCGCCGTTATACTCGAGCATGCAGTTCCCGCGGTTAAGCTTCATTCCGTCAACATCGAGCGTATCAGGCGCATATGATGCCGTACGTCTCGTCATTACACGTATCCTTGCAAGCAGCTCCTTCATTGCAAATGGTTTTGTAAGGTAATCATCCGCTCCCGTATCAAGTCCAAGCACGCGGTCTTCTACCTCCGACTTTGCCGTAAGAAGCAGCACAGGTGTCTTTATGCCGTCCTTTCTCAGTTGTGCAAGCACATCAATGCCATTGCGCTTCGGCATCATTATATCAAGTATAATTCCGTCATAATCATCCGTCACTGCCCAGTCATATGCATCTGCTCCGTCATACACGGCATCAACTATATAATTATTGGCTTTCAGCACAGCCACAAGTGCATTGGAAAGCTCCTTCTCATCCTCAGCAAGTAAAAGCTTCATTATAATCCTCCATTTGCAGTTGCAAAATGCATTCTCTATCTTCCCATATGCTGATAAAGCGTTGAAGGAATCTCGCCTGACGCACCTGTATTAACAGCTTTGTCGAGTATTGAAACCTTAATAATCTGCTTTCCCTCATACTGTACCTTACATTCAACACCGGCACCCGATGCTTTTGCTTCTACAACATCCGCAAAATCCTTATATGCAATCTGCTCTCCGCTGTTATTATAGAAAGTACATCCGTCTGCAAGCGGCTGCTTTGTTACTTCCTTCCTGCTTCCGTTATCCGTCGTATATCCACCAAGCACCTTAAGGCTTCTCTCTGCTGTTGTAACATTCATCACAAGCTCTGATGAAGCTGTAACCTGTGCTGTGCTGACGTTATTCCCCACATTGCTGCCTTCACTGACGTTTCCTTTGGCAGCACCGCAGCCTGTCATAATAATCATTGCACACGCACACGCCATTGCTGATAACATCTTTCTTTTCATTATAGTTCCCTCCTAAGCACCCTGATTCTCCGCCCCCTAAAAAAAGGCAAACAAAAAACACCGCCCCCGCAGCTCCTACGTCTGCAAAAACAGTGCTTTTCTTAGTGCGCCTCCAGGGGTTCGAACCCTGGACACCCTGATTAAGAGTCAGGTGCTCTACCAACTGAGCTAGAAGCGCATGTGATAAATTTTACTGTTCAGGAAGCTTTCATGTTTTGTTCACTTGCTGAACACAATGGTTATTATATATGATGGTTTCAAAAAATGCAAGTACTTTTTTAAAATTTTTTAAAATTTTTTGACACAATTTGTACAATTCCCCGTAAAGCCCCTGTTTTAGCGCTTTTTCAGCGGTTTGGAATTAGTATGGCAGGGGTCTGAATTAATAATTTTGTAGATTTCGCGATAAGAATTTTTCATTTTTATTAAGCATCTGTTGAATTTGCAATTCTTATACATAAACAAATCCATCCGGCTATAAAATCTTCTGCGCATCCTGATACCTATTGCACTGATTAACGATGTTACATTATTATATGCATCTTCAGGAATAACTGTTAACAAAAAGGACAAAAGGTCTTCCCCCGCTTAAGAGCGGACTCATACGGATTCCGGCCTTTTGTCCCTGCATCAGATAATAACTATGCCTGTATATCTCCGGTCTGCCTTACAGCTATCAGCTTGCAGATTGAATTACCCATTGAAGAAAACTTCTCTTCATATTCTGTCATGACATTGCCCTCGTTAAGAACCGCATCGTTATGGAGATCATGCGTCTGGGCTGTAAGTCTCCATTTTGTCTCTCCTATCTCCTCAAGTGACCAGTCAAACAGATCCACGTTGTCTGTCTTGAACTGTACTTCTCCGTCAGGAGCAAGAATATAATCATATCGGTCAAAAAACTGTCTTGATGTCAGACGTCGCTTCGCGTGCCTGTCTTTTGGCCACGGATCTGAAAAGTTAAGGTAAATGCGTCCAACCTCATGTTCACCGAATACATCCTTTATATTCTCCGCATCCATTCTTATGAACTTAAGGTTAGGAAGCTGTTTCTCGTTCTGTTTTTCTACAGCACGAAGAAGCACACTTGAATACTTTTCAATTCCTACATAATTAATATCCGGATTCTGCTCGGCCAGCGTAGTTATAAACTGTCCCTTTCCCATTCCGACTTCTATGTAAATAGGATTATCATTGCCAAATACTTCATTCCATGTTCCGCTCATCCCTGCCGGCTCAGTGAACACAAAACCGCTTTCTTCCATAACATCCCTTGCACCGGGTACATTTCTAAGACGCATATTCCATTCCTTTCAATTTGAAAATATATACATTAAAATCTATATTATATGAAATCTCCACAAAAGTCTACCAAAACTGTCCACCAAAACCAAATGTGCTATTGCACGTTTTTTCATTTTACAATATAATTTAAGGATAGCCTTAAAACATAATCAAATTAATAATGAGGATTAACAGGATGAACTTCAATAAAATAAAGCTACATAATATCAGGAAAACATTACTGCGTTCAACCGCTGCAGCGCTCTGTGCCGTAACAATATCAGCTTCAGCTGCGTTATCAGTATCCGCTGCCACGGCTTCAACCGCAGCTACCAATGCTGCAACATCAGCCGTCAATGGCACTGTGCAGAGCACAACCGGTACAACCGATACAACCGGCAATTCCCAGGGCAGTTCTGATAATCAATGGCCCGCATCACCAACGATATCTGCCGGAAGTGCCATTCTTATAGATGCAGACACAGGCGCCATTTTATATGAGAAGGACTGCCACTCGCGTGCATATCCCGCAAGTACAACCAAGATAATGACTTCTCTTCTTGCAATCGAGAACAGTTCTCTTGATGATGTGATAACATTTTCCAAGGCAGCTGCCAACAGTTATAAGTGGGATGAGGCCAATACAGGCACACGTGAAGGTGAGCAGTTCACAATGGAACAGGCTCTCTATGCCACGCTTCTTAAGTCAGCCAATGAAGTTGCCTACGGAATTGGCGAATACATCGCCGGAAGCATTCCCGCATTTTCAGATATGATGAATGAGCGTGCCAGGGAACTCGGCGCACTTAACACACATTTTAACAACCCTAACGGTCTTTCCGATACCAATCATTATACGACTGCTTATGATCTTGCAATGATTGGACGCGCATGCTTTAACAACTCTACATTCATGACGATATCTTCTTCCGTAAATTACAGCATACCTCCTACCAACAAGACTGCTGAGACGCGTTACTTCAGGCAGCGCCATGGCATGGCAAACAGCAACGGATATCAGTATGAGTACTTCAAAGGCGGTAAGACGGGCTTTACGGATGAGTCGGGATATACTCTTATCACATTTGCACAGAAAGATGATATGAGGCTTATATGCGTTGTGTTCCGCGAATCAGATGACGCATCAAGATATGTTGATTCCAAAGCACTGTTTGATTACGGATTTAATAATTTTAAAAAAGCTCCAATATCCAGCAGCGATGTAAGCTCGCTGTTTAACAGCTCCAACTACTACAATTCCAAAGTGTTTGGCAACGCCGGGATATCATTCTCCATGGATTCGGCTTATGTGGATATTCCTCAGAGTGCCTCAATTACTGATATTGATATATCCGTCTCCGAGAACAGCGAAGCATCTGATAATAACTACGACTTCACGGCAGATGTTTCATTCAACTACGGCAGTCACAAAGTCGGAACAGCCACACTTCTCGTTACAACTCCGAAGTCCGACACCAAAGATACCAATCTCCCTTACATTCAAGAGAGTACTTCTTCTGTAGTGAGCCAAAAAAATTGCCTTGTCATCAATATATGGCATGTTATAATTATGATTATTGCGGTTCTTATAATCTTCGAGATAATTGACACCGTACATGATAATAAGATGAGAAAGCACCGCAGGAGATCATATAACCGAAGAATACACAGATAAACCAAAGGCGGATGTTTAATCATCCGTCTTTTTTATTACAGAAAAGCTTTTATTACAGGAAAGGAAAAGTATGTTCAGCAATAAAGATATTTTCAAATTAATCATACCGCTCATAATAGAGCAGATTCTTAATTCCGTCATGGGCATGATGGATTCACTTATGGTCAGTACCGTAGGTCCGACCGCAATCTCGGCGGTATCTCTTGTAGACTCGATAAACACACTTATCATACAGGTATTCTCAGCACTTGCAACAGGCGGGGCAATCGTATGCTCACAGTACATCGGAAGCCGCAACCACAAAAAAGCCAACGAATCCGGCCAGCAGCTTTTACTTTCCGTGTTTGCAATCTCACTGATAATTACAGCATTTGCAGTAATATTAAGGAGACCGCTGCTTTCATTAATATTCGGAAGCGTTGAGCCGGCAATCATGAATAATGCACTTACTTACCTTGTAATAACGGCATTTTCATATCCTTTTATTGCGCTCTACAATGCAGGTGCGGCACTCTACCGCGCATGTGGCAATTCCAAATATCCAATGACAATCTCCATGGTTGCCAATGTCGTAAATGTAGCCGGTAACGCAATCCTTATATTCGGCCTGCACTGCGGCGTTGAAGGTGTCGCAATTCCAACACTTGTCTCACGTGCTTTCTGTGCCGTTGTCGTGCTTTACAGCCTGCGTAAGCCTAAGCAGGAGATTGTCATCAGCAATTACTCGTCAGTACGCCCGCAATGGGCTCTTATCGGCACTATCTTAAGTGTCGGAATACCTACCGGCATTGAAAACGGAATGTTCCAGTTCGGCAAGCTTGCAATCCAGTCTACCGTATCTACACTCGGAACAGACGCCATTGCCGCCAACGCCATGCAGACAATACTTGAATCCTTCAACAGTATGGCTGCAATCGGCATAGGTCTCGGAACAATAACCATCGTCGGCCAGTGTATGGGTGCAGGCAGACCTGACGAAGCAAAGCGATACATAATAAAGCTTGCCAAATATGCCGAGGTTGCACTTATCATCTCATGTGCTCTCACCTATTTTGCAACAAGACCGCTTGCGGTGCTTGGCAACATGACACCTGAAAGCACGCGTATGTTTATAGAAATGTCGACCTTCGTATCAATAATAAAGCCTATTCCGTGGATATTCTCATTCAGCCTTGCATACGGAATGCGTGCCGCCGGTGATGTTAAGTTCTCAATGATTGTATCATCAATCACAATGTGGACCTGCCGTGTTCTTATAGTTACAATCCTCTGCCGCGTATTCGGCTTCGGTCCGATTGCAGTGTGGATAGGTATGGCGTGTGACTGGTTTGTACGTGGAATATGCTTTACGACAAGATTTATCAGTGGCAGATGGAGTCAGATAAAAGTAATAGATAAGGCTGCCGGCAATTAGCTGGCAGCCAGTCCTCCCGTATACAGCTGGTAATATCTTCCCTTAAGTTCCATGAGCTGGTCATGATTGCCACGCTCTATTATCCGTCCGTTCTCAAGCACCATGATGCAGTCTGAGTTACGCACTGTTGAAAGTCTGTGGGCAATTACAAATGTTGTCCTGCCCTTCATAAGCTTATCCATTCCGTCCTGTACAATCCGCTCCGTTCTTGTATCAATTGAGCTTGTTGCCTCGTCAAGTATGAGTGCCGGAGGGTCTGCTATTGCGGCTCTTGCAATGGCAAGAAGCTGTCTCTGCCCCTGGCTTAAGTTAGCACCGTCACCCGTAAGTACCGTGTCATAGCCGTCAGGAAGCTTTCTGATAAAGCCGTCCGCATTGGCAAGCTTTGCTGCTGCAATAACTTCATCGTCAGTTGCATCAAGCTTTCCGTATCTGATATTATCACGTACTGTTCCCGTGAACAGATGCGTATCCTGAAGAACTATTCCGAGAGAATGTCTTAAGTCATCCTTCCTGATATGGTTAATATTTATTCCGTCATATCTTATCTTACCGTCCTGAATATCATAGAAACGGTTAATAAGATTCGTAATAGTAGTCTTTCCCGCACCTGTCGAACCTACAAATGCAATCTTCTGTCCCGGTGTCGCATACAGATTTACTCCGTGAAGGACTATCTTATCAGGGTTATATCCAAAGTCAACATCATCAAATACAACATCGCCCTTAAGCTCAACAAGCTCCTCTGTTCCGTCCTTATGTATATTTTTCCATGCCCACATATCGGTTCTTTCGTCAGTCTCGGTAAGAACACCATTCTCAAGCTTTGCATTTACAAGAGTTACATTGCCCTCATCCTCTTCATGAACCTCGTCAAGCAGCCTGAATACCCTCTCTGCACCCGCAAGGCCCATTATAACGCTGTTAAGCTGCTGGCTCATCTGGTTGATAGGCTGGTTGAAGCTCTTATTAAATGTAAGGAAGCTCGCAAGCCCGCCAAGAGTGAAACCGCCAAATCCGTTAAGTGCAAGCACACCGCCGACCATTGCACACACAACGTAGCTTATGTTGCCAATCTGCATGGTTACCGGCCCCATGATGTTAGCGAACTGGTTGGCATTATATGAACTCTCGCAGAGCTTATCATTAAGTCTGTTGAAGTTCTCTATGCTTTCTTCTTCATGACAGAATACCTTGACAACCTTCTGTCCGTCCATCATTTCCTCTATATAGCCGTTAACCCTGCCAAGCTCCTTCTGCTGCGCAATAAAGTATTTACTGCTTCTTCCGGCGATTGCCTTGGTAGATGTAAGTGTGACTGCAACCATAATCAATGTAACAACCGTAAGCGGAACATTGAGCACTATCATGCTTATAAATACACTGACAACCGTAATTACACTGTTAAGAAGCTGCGGCATGCTCTGGCTTATCATCTGTCTGAGTGTATCAATATCGTTAGTATATATTGACATGATATCGCCATGCGCATGTGTATCAAAGAACTTTATCGGAAGTCCCTCCATGTTGGAAAACAGATCCTGACGGAGGTCTCTTAGTGTTCCCTGTGTGACATTAACCATAATTCTGCTGTAAACCCATGTTGACAGCGCACCAATCGCATAGAACACCGCTACTCTTGCCATCGCTGCAAGAAGCGGTCCAAAGTCAGGGTCTGCACTTCCCATCATAGGGAGTATATAATCATCAATAAGTGTCTGCATAAAGAGTGTACCGCGTACACTGGCAAGCACACCGACAAATATGCATATGACAACTACTGCAATATGAACAGTATATTTTCTCATGACATACTGCATGATTCTTTTAAACAGCTTGCCGGGATTAGCTACCTTCGGTCTTGGTCCGCGTCCCCTTGCTCCCGGTCCGCCCTTGAATTCACGTACTTTCTCTGCCATACTATTCTCCTTTCCCAGGCTCATCAAAGTCACCACCGCCACCGGTCTGTGACTCATATACATCACGATAGATTTCATTGGACTTCATAAGCTCATCGTGGTTACCAAATCCGCTTACCACTCCGTCATCAAGCACAATTATTCTGTCACAGTGCTCAACACTTGAGATTCGCTGCGCAATGATAATCTTCGTAGTATCGGGAATTTCCTTTGCAAATGCGCTTCTTATCCTGGCATCTGTCGCCGTATCAACAGCACTTGTAGAGTCATCAAGAATAAGAATCTTAGGCTTCTTAAGCAGTGCTCTTGCGATACAGAGTCTCTGCTTCTGTCCGCCGGATACGTTGCTTCCGCCCTGCTCAATATATGTCTTATATCCGTCAGGAAATCTCTCGATAAATTCATCCGCGCACGCAAGCTCACAGGCACGTCTGCATTCTTCCTCCGTTGCATTCTTATTGCCCCAGCGGAGATTATCAAGAATTGTACCCGAGAAAAGGACATTCTTCTGAAGAACAACCGATACCTCATCTCTCAACGTCTCGATATCATATTCTCTTACATCCCTTCCGCCAACGTATACGGCACCTCCGTTAACGTCATACAGACGGCTTATAAGATTGACAAGACTTGACTTTGCGCTTCCGGTTCCGCCGATAATGCCAATCGTCTCGCCTGCATTTATACTGATGTTAATATCCTTAAGTACAGGCTCTGCGGCATTCTTTCCATATGCAAAATTAACGTGATCAAACCTTACGCTTCCGTCAGTAACCTCATATACAGGCTCTTGAGGATTGCAGATATCAGTTTTCTCATTAAGCACCTCAGCAATACGTCTTGCACTTGCCGCACTCATCGTTATCATTACAAATACCATCGAGAGCATCATAAGGCTCATCAGGATATTCATGCAATATGTAAGAAGGCTCATCAGCTCTCCTGTCGTAAGGGAGCCTCCGACTATCATCTTAGCACCCATCCAGCTTATGCAGAGGATACATGTATAGACCGTTGTCTGCATAAGAGGTGCGTTGAGCGTAATTATCTTCTCGGCATTTACAAACATATTGTAAATGTTACCGTTCGCCTTTTTGAACTTATCCTTCTCATAATCCTCACGTACATATGCCTTGACAACGCGGATTGCTGATATGTTCTCCTGAACGCTTGCATTAAGGTCATCGTATTTTTCAAACACCATTCCAAAATACTTCGTTGCCCTGCTCATAATAAGCACAAGCGCACACCCAAGTACTATTACTGCTATCAGATATACGCTTGCAAGTCTCGCATTAATGATAAATGCCATTACCATCGCGCAGATAAGTGAAAACGGCGCTCTCATACACATTCTCAGAATCATCTGATATGCATTCTGTACATTGGTCACATCGGTTGTAAGCCTTGTTACAAGACCTGCAGTACTGAACTTATCAATATTAGAGAATGCAAATGTCTGTATGTTCTCATACATTGCCTTCCTTAAGTTCCTTGCAAATCCTGTAGAGGCCTTGGCACCATACTTGCCGCCAAGCACACCGAATAACAGTCCAAGTGCCGCGACAACAACCATCATTGCACCAACCGTATATATATGCTTCATGTTGCCCGCTTCGACACCTTTATCAATGATTGATGCCATAAGCACGGGAATCGCTGTCTCCATGATTACTTCAAGAATCATGAATATAGGCGTCGCAATTGAAGCTGCTTTGTACTCTTTAATATGTGCCGCCAGCGTTTTAATCATATTCTTCCACTTCCTTTTCAATAGATTTCAACAATGTTAATATGTTAGCGTGCTAACAATAATAATACAATATTTTTTTAATGTCAAGCCGCTATTTGTGTACATTTTGTGACCTTTGCTTGACATCCGCCCTATTACAAATTAAAATGAAAACTGTTTATAATCTGATGCATATGAATGGAGTTTCGCGTGAAGAAAAGACTTGGTCATGAATTTCGTGTTGTTCACAACAAAATAAACAGATACATATCCTGCTTTATCAGTGAGATCGGCAAGTCAGAAGCTCTCACACAGCCTCAGTGCCATATTCTCGGGTACCTTATGGCTCACAAAGATACGGATGTATTCCAGCGCGACATTGAGAATGAATTCGATATATCACGCGCCACAGCAACCAATACACTTCAGGTCATGGAGCGCCACGGACTTATAATGCGTGTAGGCTGTCCCGAAGATGCCCGTCTTAAGAAGCTTGTCATAACAGATAAGGGTCGTGATGTATTTGAGTTGTTTGTACCATATTTTAAGAAAATGGATAACCAGATTACTAAAGGTTTCTCCAGAAAAGAGATTGAGCAGCTCTATGATTTTCTTAAGCGCATACAGAAGAATCTTGACCCACCGTATTAATGTGTAAGCTTATGCTCAAGCTCCATATGGGCATACATTCTGGATACACTCCATGATGCATTAGTCTTTGTAAGTATTGCTTTGTAACCTATGTCAACATTATCCCTTCTCAATGCAAACAACAGTCTGTCCATATGTTTTTCCGTAAGCCCGCACATTACCATAAGGCTTTTATCCGGACTAAATGCTGTACCTGCGCTACTTACCGCATCATCTGTTTCGGCAATCATTCCTATTGTTTTTCCATACTCCGCTTTATCTGCAACTTTAGTCTTAATCCGCATCTGTGATGCTATTTTCTGAACTTTGGAACTCACAGCTGATGATACTTCAAACAGTAATATTTTTTCTGACATATTCCCTCCCGGATACTTTACACGGATACTTTAATTCCATACTTTAAAAATGGGACTGCATATAATCAATATATGCAGCCCCAATCTTCAACAATTATTATCTTATTCATCACCAAGTCTGAGATGTCTTGGAAGACCATCAACCATAATTGGTGAAAGTTCTGCCTGAATCAGTGGACGGATGTAATGGATAAGGTCATCTGTTACATATGCGTCATCTGTAATCCACTCAAGAGGAATCTTCTTCTCGATATTAGCAATCTTATGTACATCATGTGTCTCTGTAATACAGATATATGGGTCATCAGATACTCTCTTAAGTACTACAACCTTACCTGTCTCTCCCTCGAATGCAGCCTTAACAGCAGCACCGCCTACCTGGAAAGCCTCTGTTATATCTGTACGTGATGTCATGTGGGCTGCACATCTCTGAAGTGTTGAGAACTCAAGTGCTCTTGTCTTAATTCCAAGCTCTGAGCCAATCTTGTCCGCAAGGAACTTAGCAGAACCTGCAAGCTGCTTATGTCCGAATGCATCGACAAACTCAACGTGGTCAGCAAGTTCAAATACATATCTTCCGTCTGCAACCTTAATACCTTCTGAAACGGCAATTACAAGAGACTTGCCTGTAGCACTTCTCTTCTTAACCTGCTCCATAAAATCAGCGATATCAAATACCTTCTCAGGAAGATAGATCATATCAACACCTTCGCAATCGTCTGAACGTGAAAGTGCCGCAGCAGCTGTAAGCCATCCTGCATTACGACCCATAATCTCAACTATAGTGATAGTTGGGTAATCATATACAAGACCATCCCTGATAATCTCCTTAAGTGATGCTGCGATAAACTTGGCAGCGCTTCCATATCCCGGAGTATGGTCTGTGATTGCAAGGTCATTATCAATAGTCTTAGGTACACCCATGAACTTGATATCACTGTTAATTAATATAGCATAATCTGAAAGCTTCTTGATAGTATCCATTGAATCGTTACCACCAATATAGAAGAATGCTGATATCTCAAGCTCCTTAAGCTTTGCAAATATCTGCTCATAAACTTCCTTATTATCACAAATCTCCGGAAGCTTATAGCGGCATGAACCAAGGAATGAAGATGGTGTTCTCTTAAGAAGATCTATGTCGAGTGTTGTCTTAATGTGCTCTGACAAATCAACATACTGTCCGTCCAATAATCCCTTGATTCCATGGAGCATACCATACACCTTGTTAGCTCCTCTGTCCTTAGCTGTCTTATATACACCTACAAGACTCGAATTGATAACCGATGTAGGACCTCCTGACTGTCCAACAATAACATTACCTACCATTATGTAGCCCTCCTAATAATTGTATACCCATCCCTGACCCATTGGCCGTCCATCGGGTCAGTGTATGCTGATACTATTAATATACTGATATTTTAGCATATATGACCTGATTTCTCAACCAATTAATTAGAGACTCTTTGCAACATTTGCAACATTCTCTGCTGTAAATCCAAAATATTCAAAAAGCTGCTTAGCCGGACCTGATGCTCCGAAGCCCTTCATTGTGACATACGCTCCGTCAAGTCCCACATATCTTCCCCAGCCAAAGTCTGAGAGAGCTTCTACCGCAACTCTCTTACGGCATGCCTTAGGAAGCACCGACTCCTTGTACTCATCGCTCTGCGTTTCAAAAATATCCATACATGGCATGCTTACAACTCTCGCATCAATTCCATCACCGGCAAGAAGCTTCTTAGCCTCCACTGCCAGCTCTACTTCCGAGCCTGATGCCATAAGAATTACATCAGGGACTTCCTTAGCTGAATCATCAATTACATAACCGCCCTTAAGTGCATCCCTGCTGCTTCCCGGCATCGGAGCAAGATTCTGTCTTGAAAGTACAAGTGCGGTAGGTGTCCTGTCAGACTTGATTGCTGCGTACCATGCAGCTTCTGTCTCAATTGCATCACATGGTCTGAATACGTTAAAGTTAGGCAGTGAACGAAGCATTGCAAGCTGTTCGATAGGCTCATGTGTAGGTCCGTCCTCTCCTACTCCTATGCTGTCGTGTGAGAGTACAAATGTAAGCGGCACTCCCATAATAGCTGAAAGTCTTGCCATAGGCTTAACATAATCACTGAATACAAAGAATGTTGCCACGAATGCACGCAGTCCTCCGTGAAGCATCATTCCGTTGCCGATAGCCGCCATTGCAATCTCTCTCACACCAAAGTGCATATTGCAGCCGCTTCTGTCCTGTGCTGAATAATCACCCATGCCTGCCATGTTAGTCTTGTTAGATGGTGCAAGGTCTGCTGAACCACCGATAAGATTAGACATTACCTTCTTAATCTCGTTAAGCACACGGCCTGAGATACCTCTTGTAGCTTCCGGCTTCTCACCACGTGCCCAGTATTCATCTGATGCAAAAAGTTTATCAAGCTCTGCATTGTCTCCGTAATATTCATCCCACAGCTTACGCATGTCAGGATACTTTGCCGAATACTCTTCAAAGAGCTTATTCCACTCTTCCTCCTTATCTGCTCCCTTAGCTGCGTACTGTGCATAATTAGCATATACCTCTTCAGGTACTGCAAAGCTCTCTTCTAACGGCCACTTAAGATTCTCTCTGAGTGCCGCAACATTCTCAACGCCGAGAGGCTCACCATGTGCGCTTGCCTTACCCTGCTTAGCCGGACAGCCATAGCCAATCTGTGTATGAACCGTAATAAGTGAAGGACGTGTCTGGTCAGCCTTTGCCTCCTCAATAGCCTTGCCGATTGCCTCAAGATCATTGCCATCCGCAACATCTATTGTCTGGAAGCCGAATGCCTCAAATCTCTTCTGCACATTCTCTGTAAATGCTATATCAGTGCTTCCTTCAATTGAAATATTATTGGAATCATAGAATACTATGAGCTTGCCGAGCTTAAGCGTACCCGCAAGTGAAAATGCCTCAGATGAGATACCTTCCATCATACAGCCGTCTCCACCGAGAACATATGTGTAATGGTCAACCACATCATATCCGTCTTTATTAAATACAGCCGCAAGATGGGATTCTGCAATAGCCATACCTACTGCCATACCCATTCCGGCGCCAAGAGGGCCTGTTGTTGCCTCCACGCCTACTGTGTGGCGGTATTCAGGATGTCCCGGTGTCAGTGAATTAAGCTGACGGAATTCTGAGAGATCCTTAGCTGACAGATTACCATATCCAAACAGATGAAGCAGTGAATACAGAAGCATTGAACCATGTCCGCCCGAAAGAATAAATCTGTCCCTGTTCTTCCATTCCGGATCCTTAGGATTGTGATTCATATGCTTTGTCCAGAGCTCATATGCCATAGGTGCTGCACCGAGTGGAAGTCCCGGATGTCCTGAATTGGCCTTCTGGATTGCATCTGCTGATAATACACGTATTGCGTTAACTGACAAATTGTCAATCGCACTGTTGTTCATTGTAAATCCTCCTTGTTATACAGGTTTATATCAATCTTTAAAATCAGACTCGGTAAGCACAAAATATTCTCCGCCACGTCTTACATGCCTTCCGAATAATCTTCTGGAAGCACGTCGTTCTGCCTTGACAATAGCCTTGTCTATAATCTCCTTAACTTCATCCGTCCTTACATACTCTTTTTCTTTGCTTAATTTATTAATCTTCATATAGAGAAGTGTAAGTGCATCATCATTTACAACATGCTGGCGCTTGCCCGCATATTTTCTTGCATAATCAACAAGCTCTGCAACCGCATACTGCTTGATAACTATTCTGTGGTTAAAGTTCTCTGCCAGATCAGGATTAACACTGAGAAGCACATTAATCTCTGTATCTGAATCTATCAGTATTACAATCATTCCGCCTGTATCCTGCTTCATAACCTCAAGAAGCTCCGTGATTCTCTTCGGAACAATTGAACCCGCGTCTTCTACAATAAGAACCGTTCCTATAAGTCTTGGAAGTGACTTAGCGATTCCACGCTGGTTAATACTCTCACCGGTAGTCTTGGCAATCTTCTTAGGATATTCCGGATACAGCTGGTTAAGTGCCCTCGCAATATTCTTGGCAAGACTTGTCTTATCAGCACTCCTGTTGCCGCTGATAATTATATTACCTCTCTCCGATGTATTCCGGCCAATCTCATCACCGACAGTGTCAAAATACTCTGCCAGCTGTTCGGTTACGCCATCCATATCATTATATTTGTTGAAAAACTTACGTACTTCCTTTGGAATTTCCAATTCAAACGCCTCTTCTCCATCATCATATTCTGATTCGTCATATTCAGGCTCTTCTTCATCAGGACTGCCTTCATATTCTTCCTCATATTCGTCCTCTTCCGGCTCCTCCTCAACCTGCTTTGACTTTTTCTTTCTGCCAAAATGGAATAATGCCCTTACGCCTGATGGCTCTTCTTCCTCAATCGGCTCTACATCATACTCCTCGTCCTCTTCGTACTCCCCATCTTCATCGTACTCATCGTCTTCCGAATACTCATCTTCCGCATACTCATCGTCATAGTCATCTTCTGAATATTCGTCATCATAACTGTCATCGTATTCTTCGCCGTATTCTTCATCTTCCGCATCAGGAATCGGTTTCTGTGAGTCCTGCTCCTGTGATACGGCACTGTTATCCATAGCTTCCCTTACCTCTCTGGCAAGTTCATCTGCCATGGCCTTCTGTGCCTGCCTCTGATGTTCCTCATCAGAGAACCTCTGCTCCAGTACCCTGCGCTGCTCTTCTGCCGCCGCTTCTTCCCTGTCTTTTGCAAGCTTGCTCTTGTATGCATACAGCCATATTCTTCCGTCTTCCTTCTGCTTTACAGCATCCGTCTCGATATGCGCTGCTGCCTTACCTGTTCTGATTGCAAGGTCTGTCTTCACCGACTGCAGCATAAGCTCCTGATTGGCATTGTCTCTGGCCTTCGCCTCATCAAAAGGTACTCCTGTCTTCGCCGCTTCCGCCTTCTGCTTTGCCATAAGCCTGTCATATGCTTCTTCTTTGGACTCTCTTGCTGCAAGCTCTCTCTCAAGTTCTTCTTTGGAGAATTCCCTTGTCTCCCGGCTGCCGTATTTTTCTTCCTGTACGGCCTCCACCCAGTCAGCAATGCTCATCTGGCCGTCTATCTGCTCATCAGCAGCATTATCACTGTCGTCACTATCATTCTTACTGTCTTTGTCAGCCTCATCCTGGACACTGCCAAAGTCATTATTCATAAATGACGGCATTGGGCTTACAGGTGTAATAGGTGCAGTATCTGAATTCATAATCTCATCAAGATTCTTGGCAAGCTCTGCCTGAAGATTGCGCGTGTCATATATGCTGTATTCCCTTACCGGAACCTCAATCTGCTCTGCTGTCTTGGCAATCCGCTCTTACGCATCTTCCTGACGTACATCTTCATAACTGTCTTCAAGATTCTGTCTTGCCTTTGCAATAAGCTCATTAAGTGACTGCTTTGCTTTTTCTATTCCTTCATTGCCGGATGATGAAGCACTGTCGTCCGTGCCTGATGAATCCGCATCCTCTGCATCATCCACGTATGAAGAGTCCTGATATTCCGGATTGTCTGCCTGTGTATCAGCAGGAGTCTCCTCATCCTCCTCATCCTCTTCTTCCCCGTCTTCATCATCAGGACTGCCGCCCTTTGCACTCATGGCAGCCTTATTAATTAACGCGCGGAAAAAATTCTTGGCATTCTCGTCAGCCTTATTCTGGATAAGATCCATCGCCGGGCCGTCGTCTTCCTCATCATCTTCATATCCGGCACCGTCGTATCCGTCTTCCTCGTCATCTTCATATTCAGCATCTTCATACTCATCCTGTGAGTACTCTTCCTCGAGCTCATTTTCCATCTCATCACTGTATCGGATCTTCTCATGCTCTTTTGCAAATATCAGCTCTTTTGTCTGATCCGCATCCGGTGCATCCTTTTTTCTGACAGCCTCTTCAAATATCTTCTGCTGTGTAGCCGTTATGTCAGCATACTTCTGCTTAAGCCTTATTGCACTGTCAACATATTCACCGTCAGAGAACCACAATATAATCTCATCACATATATGAACACACTTATCAGACATGCCGGCATAGCTGTAAAGCTGTGCAAGCTCATACATGTACTTCTCGTCTATCTCCTGGCTCTTGTACTCCTCAAGTATCTCGATAAGAGTATCTACCGGCGCATTCTCTGCCTTGCGGAGCTTATACTCAAGAATAAATCTGTTCACATCATGTGATGCCATATGAACATATTCCTCATACAGATCTTCCGCATCCTCGAACTGTCCAAGTCTGATAAAAAGCTCTGTAAGCTTATATACAAGCCTTCTTCCGCCCTGGTTCCTGTTATATGCGAGTATGGCAGTATCTCTTGCTTCCTCTATGTATCCTGCTGCTTCCTGAACATTGATTATTGTTGCAAGTGTAGCCCAATCCTTCATCTTGCGCCAATCCATGGAATTAGCGATAGCTGCTGCCGCCTTGTAATCTTTTCTGGCTGCGAGTTTCTTAATCTGTTCTAATTTTATATTGAATTCGTATTTATCCACGATAACGCCACCTTTTCAAAAGAAAGTTAAACATACATAATTAAGTTTATCACAGCATATAATGCTTGTCAAAAAAGTTTACAGCTCTGCCGCTTTCCAATACATGGCATATCTGTGTAAACTGCGTGTTGTCATATATCGCGGATGCATTACAGCAGGTCAAGCGTCTGCTGCTCATATTCAATCCTTGTATACTCAAGATTCTCACGCTCAATGTTGCTTTGATAATCCACAACAACAGTCTGCTGTATTCTGCCGGCCATCTTCTGCCCAAGAATATAATTAACATCAAACCTTCCCGTAATAGCAGGTGTTGCACCTCTTGCAGGAACAATAAGCTGCACATGGTTTGTCTTCAGCAGTTTGAATATAGGCTCCCATATGTATATATCCTTAGCCGCGCCAAACGGATTATCGATAAATATTACCTTGCCCGTCACCGCTGCCCCATGAGTTGCCGCATTTATATTGGAGATATAATTGATAACCGCAATCAGGAACTGAATATATATGCCCTGTGACTGTCCCGTACTTCCCACAGCCTCCTCATACTTAAGGAACCTGCTCTGATCGCCGATTCTCTCACGTTTGTACAGATTCACCCTTATTGCATCCATATCCGTAACAATGACAGAAAAAAGTCTCTTCCATGTCAGTCTGTTGCGTATATACTGAAGTCTCTGTGCCGCATCCCTGAAGCTCTCAGCCGCTGTCACTGTCTCGTCTATGTAGGCAGACATGCGCTCCTTGTATGACTCCTCTTTTACATATGGTATCTGCAGGTCAATTATCGATATAAGCTTTCCGTCCAGCGTTATTGTCGAAAGCTGTGGAAGCCTGTCAAGCTCCGTCTTTATATTGCTGCAGGTCTGAAGACATCTGTTCTCAAAGCTTTCCTTTATACGTTCCATGTCTTCCGTGCTCTTTGCAACATTATCTCTCTCAAGCGCTATATACTCATTGGTCTCCTTTAGCTGTCCGGCAAGCTCTTCACACTGTTTTGCATCAGCCGGTGCATCCAGGCTTCTTGTAAATTCATCCGCAAGATCTGCTGCCTCAAGTCTGCGCAGTCTGTCAGTAAGCTCTGCCTTCTGCTTTGCAAATGTATCCTTGCGCTTTTCAAGCCTTACAAGAATCCTCTCGAGTTCTTTCTGGACATTCTCGTAATCCATGTAATTCTCCAAAGCCACATTCTCATCTGCTCCGGTCACATCCGCATCCGCCTCATCTATTCCGGCAGCACGGATAATTCTCTCCATATCCTTAATCATAACCTCAAGCTTTGTGTGCTGCTTAACAGTCTCCTTCTGTCTGTCAGACAGCCTGGCTTTGTTTTCTCTCATCTTTGCAACAAGCGCCGTATGCTGCTCCTTGAATGCCGCTGTATTGGCACATTCAAATTCCTCATAACTTCCGTATTTTTCCTCTATCTGATAGATTCCATGTGCTATACTTCCGTCAAGTCTGTTATAAAGTGCGCTCTGCGATTCTATTGTCTGTGTTATTGAAGCAATCTGCCCATCATACTCAGCCAGTCTGTCACGTATCGACATAAGCGCATCATTACTGCTGTCCGCCATTGAGTCGTCATCAAGCGCTTTCCTGACATCATCAACCGACATTCGCCTGTACTCTATCATACGGCAGCATTTGTCCATAGACGCAGCAAGATGGTTCTTAAGCTTCTCCTTATCCGTTATGTCAGATGTATCCTGCTCAATAATGCTTCTGAGTGCTGCAAACCTGCTCTCGAGATCCTGTTCACTGAATTGTTGTGCATTAACCGTGTTATCGGAACCTGCTTCGTAATCTTCACTATAATATGGTGCAAATGCAGTCCACTGGACATCCATTCTTTCAAGCGCACTCTGTACCGATGCAATCTTCGACCGGTATGCGCCGGCCCTTTCCTGTGATGCGCTGAGATCTGCCCCCGCTTTCTGTTTCCTTAAAGAGTACTCCTGAATCATCCCGTCAAGCCGCTTCACTTCGGCTCTGTGTCCCACAGCCCTGTCGAACAGCTCTGTAATCTTTTGAAGAAGCTCTGCCCTCTTAAGATCATGTGCCTCTCTCTGCGATTCGTCATCGTACTCTCTTGTGAGTGAAGCCTTTGATGTGTTAAGGTTCTCAAGTCTGCCGATAAGCTCCGTTCTGGTCTCTGCAAGCTGCACTGCTTCAGCTTTAAGCTTTTCAAGCCGGACTGCCGGACTGTCATTATAATCAGACCTCTTTACCGCTTCTCTTACTGCAAAATCATAGTCCTCCCTTATCACATCTCTTCTGTCTGAAAGACGCGCTATCACATCATCAAGCTCAGCTATCTCTTCGCTGCATTTTTTAATCTCATTGTCAATGCCTGACGGTTCTGTAAGAAATGACATATCCCTCGATGCAAATGTCACAAGTTCATTGTTCACTTCAAGCTTCATATCATACAGCACATTTTCACTGATAACCGGTACCGCATATGCACCGTTAAAGCTTCCAAGCACTGTATCCGACCTTACTCTTTCAAAATCATTTTTTATTATAAAGCCGTTATGAATGAATGGAACGCGCTTTATGACATCCCGTTTCTGTCCCTGCTTAAGGCCCGCATACCAGCGTGAGCCCTGCATGGCATCTTCGCCATACTGCTTCTGAAGATAATCCCACACTTTGTCATACTGTTCATCGCGGCACACATACACGCCGTTCTTAAGTGACTCAGCATATACTTCGAGGTCAGATCTTCTGCGCATACTTTTGTCAAACTGTGATTCAGTCTCCTTAAGTGCCGCCGATACCGCTCTTGCCAGCCCCTCCGGCGTCTTCTGTGAATACACATTGCACAGCTTGTCAAAAAGCTCATCGGCATGCTTTCCTGCCGCAAGTTCCTGTTCAAGCTTCTCTGCCTGCTGTCCGTTCACCTCTATAAGAGTATCTGTTCTGTCAAGCTTAGTACGGCACATATCAATCTGTGTCTTTACTGACGCCAGTTTTTCCTCAAGTTCCCGCATATGCATTCTGCATGCTGCTGCCTCATCATTCACTCCTGCCAGCTCATCAGACGCATTCTCAGCGACAAGTACCGTATCGGCACCAAGCATTCCCGATATGGCATTCTCGTCGGAAGTTATCTCATTCTTGAGATATTCAGAACGTCCAAGTGCCTTGGATATTCCTGATTCTGCTGCCTTAAGTGCATCTGCTGCTGTATTGGATACGTTCTCCTCATTGGCAAGCAGTGCTTTTGCCTCTGTCATACCCGACAATAATTCATGTCTTCTGATATCATCAGCTGATTTTTTATATGATGCAAGATTTCTCAGTTCCGCAGCTATGTCTTCATGGTCACGGAGTCTGTTATCTATAATCTGGGTTATCTCATCAAACTGCCTCTTATATTCAAGATATTCCCTGTAATCTGCAATGCACTCCTTAAGAGTAAGTTCAAGCCGCAGACTTTCCGAAGCCTGCACAGCAGACGACCTCTCCTGCTCAGATTGCCTGAGAAGCTCCCCGACTTCCTTCATTGAATTCTTCTGTTCGATAATCTCCGCAGTGTCTATAAGCCGATGTTCTCTGTCGGTCTCAATCTGTATTCTCTCAATCGCCTCTGCTGCAGACTGCTCCTCAGCAGCTGTTTCATCACTCTTTTTCCTTGCTGCCGCGAGCATCCTTACAAGTCTGGCACTGTTCTCATTTTTATTGCGGTATATACTTTCAAAATCTGACAGTCCCTGTGCGAACTCATCTATGGCCTGTATCTGCATGTCATACTCATCCATAATGGCATGCTTTCTTGAAAGTTCAACAAGCTTATCCTTTATGTCAAGAAGCGTCCTTGCCATGCGGTCATCATCATTACCGTTGCCTGTTATGTTGTGGAAGGATTTCTGGATAATCTCCTCAATAAGCAGATCCTCAACAACCTTGCGGCTTGTCCTGTAATTCGTCTCAAAATATGTTCTTACATGGCCTTCCGTCTTATTGATTCCTCTTACGATTTCCCATTCACTTTCATAGATTCCATATCCGCTTATAAAGTTCTGATAATCTCCCTTGCGGTCAAATATCTTTACCGATACTCCGAAATCCTTCTTCTCAAGGTCTCTCAGGTAATCTTTAAGTTCCTGATATGTTACCTTTTTGCCATCCTTTGAAAGCGGCAGATTTCTTATGTCATTATCGCCGAATTCCCTGTAGAATATGACATAGTTAAAATATTCCACTGATGCCTGGTCATTTGCCGAAACTGCCTGTGAAGCAGCTGATACGGATGAAGCCTGTGACGTTCCCGTGCCGTCCGTATCATATCCATCTGGCACTGCTTGCTGCTCTGATGATGTATTTCTTGCTTTGCGTGCGCAAAAGCCCGTAAGCATATATTTGTAATTGTCCTTACGGTAGCATGGGTCAAGATTCCACTCTATAAGTGAATGTATCGTTGTATTGCCGCTGTCCCCACGAAAAAGCTTCTCTATCGGCTGTTTGTCATCAAGTGTGCAGTTTGGAATCATATTCTGCATAAGCAGAAGCATAAGAAGACTCTTACCGCCGCCGTTGGCAAGATCATACAGCGTATTCTTGCCGGAAAAGCGCATCATGAAATCATCATAATACTGGGTTCCAAAGTTATATTTGACATTGTTTACACGTATGCGGTTAATCTGTGGCATCTTCTTCCTCCCTCATTACTTCGAGAAGTCTTCCCTTATATTCCTCAAAATAGTTCTGTGCAAGTGCCCTGAACCTGTCTTTCGGATAATACCTCGTATCAGCCTGCACAAAAAGCTCCTGTCTTACCAGAAAGTTCATAACAAGCTTTACAAAGCCCGTCTTTGAATTCCTGGCAGCACGAAGCCCCTGCGAATCTTCCACGCTTACAACAGGAAGCCCGTCCCAGCTTAAGGCAATCTGTCTGAAACTGTTTTCTTCAATCTCGTTAAGCACTATCGCCTCACGCCTGTCTGCAATCCCCGTAACTGCAGCATCCGTTCCTGATATTATATCCTCAACCCTTACAAATTCAGAATATGCCGTACTGTCCGATGACTGGTAAAAAAATGTCAGCACATTATATATTACAAAATACGCAAGATACAGCTCCCTGTTATTCCTTATGCCTATCTCGCGCCTCAGTTCCTCATTGGAGTATCCGAATGCCCTGTTATTCTCTCCTGCGCTTACATAGAGGCCGTTAGCATACTCATACATATGTATATTCATCTTTTTAAGAGACATATGTACTATGTCATACACTTCACCGTTATTATTGTACTCCTGATAAAGTGCGGCATTACTGCCATTTTCCGATATCTCCTCACCCATGAGCAGCTTTGACACAATATCAAGTGCCTTATCAAGATTCCTCTGTTCCATCACTGCCTCCGTTGTCCTGTGTTCTGGCAAGCCTGAATATAAGCTCGCTTACCACTGCTTCTTTGCCAACTTCAACTTCACCGTCAGCCATCTCTATCTCTATCACATATGGATTACCGTTCACTCCGGCTGCGCCATCCGCTGCCAGTCCTTCCTTAAGTATGCCGTCAAGGAAACTCTCTTCCGTATCATCCGGACCGCCTATGACATAGCGCCGCTTCTGGCACAGATTAACGAGAAATGAATAATAATCCGCATTGGCAAGTATATTATCTGCCTTTTCTTTGTATCTGTCTTTGAGCCATGCATTATACCATGACAGTGTAAATTCCTGCTTTTCCTCAAGGAGCCTGATTATACTCCGCATGAAAAATATGTAATTATGGCTTATTCTTTCATCTTCCGCCTCATCAGCGAAGATGATATCCTCCTGCGTTCCCGGAGCATCTTCCTCGACTATATCCTGCTTCTGTGTCCTTTGTGTGAGACACTCGTCGATTATTCCAAAGTCGAACATCTTAGAAGTCTTTGGCCTGAGCATGGCACCAATCATCATCTCAAGCGGTCTTGTTGTATCTGAACGCACCATCTGCTCAAGAAGCTGTCTGTAGTCACAATGTATTCTCAATCTGCTGAGCTTATTCCGATGTATCACATTATCTGTCAGCTTCTGCAGATCCATGCATGCCCGCAGCAGTTCCCCATGTCTGCTCATTGCCATCTTAAGCTGGTCATCAAGTTCATATATCTCATCAACCGCTCTTCTGTAACCATCCCCCGCATGTGCCGGCGTGCTTTCCATCTTAGCTATTGCCGCATCTATCAGCTCTTTATTTTTTACAAATAATCTCTGCTCGTCATCAAACCACTGCATTCCGTTATCAGTAAAATCCCTGTACGCTTCAAGGCCTGCAAATACATCCGTTGCCAGAAGCCTCTCGACTTCCCTGCGCTCGAGCATAAGTCTCTCGACCTCATCATTGATACGGCCTACTACCTGCGTTCCCCGTCCAAAATCCTGTGACTTAATCATCTTTTCAAGCAGAAGCTGCTGCACGCTTATTCTGCTCTCATCCTTAATCTCCTTAGTATCAAGATAGAACTCTATCGCATCAGGACTTATTGAATACCACACCGTATTATTGCGTATCGAACTGTCTATCAGCTTCATTCTTGAGACCTTGTGCTTTCTGTCCACAGGGTCATAATATCCGAATTCAAATGGTTTTCCGTCATTTTTTATCTTATCAAATACATAGTCTGCAATATCCCTGCATTCTTCATCTGTCACATTAAGCACAAAATCCCTGCGTATGCATTGTCCTATGAACTCTACATACTCAGGGTACGTCACATCTTTTTCTTTAAAATTATTCTCTTCAATAAAAAAACGCAGGACCGCCATGACGATATAGCCCATGTCAAGATCTGCATACTGGCCCTGCCTGAAATTCTCAAAAGAAATCTCCGTAAGCTTAAAGAACGGATAATACTTCTTCAGGTTCAGCATTCTGACTCTGTGTTCATGCACGATATCATTCTGTAAAACATTTGCCTGCGCCATATTATCCTCCATTCCGCAGGCACAAAGTGCCGGAGGAATCGCAGAGCCAAATATCAGATTTGGCTCTGCGACAGATGCTGTTTGTGGCGCCTGCGGCACAAACAGCTGTGTGAAAAACAGATATTAATCTGTTTTTCACACTATCCTCCATTCTTTTAAAGGTCTACTCTTCCCTCAAGTGCTCTTAAGAGTGTCACTTCGTCAATATACTCAAGGTCACCGCCAACCGGAACGCCGCTTGCTATCCTGCTTACTTTAATCCCCGTAGGCTTGACAAGCTTGCTTATGTACATCGCCGTTGTCTCGCCTTCAAGACTTGAATTGGTAGCTATTATCACCTCATCAACATCGCCTGCAAGCCTTGTTATGAGTTCCTTGAGCTTAATATCGTTAGGTCCTATGCCGAGCGCCGGTGAGATTGCGCCGTGCAGGACATGGTACACGCCATCATACTTTCCGGTCTTCTCATAAGCTGCCATATCCCTTGTCGATTCAACTACCATAATGACCTTATGGTTACGCTTTGTACTGCTGCACACCGGGCAGAGCTCCGAATCCGTAAGCGCATAGCACTCCGAGCAGTAACGGACATTGCTGCGCGCATTCACCATAGTCTGTGCGAGCTGCTCCACGCGCTCCTTAGGCATATTGATAATGTGAAACGCCAGGCGTTGTGCTGATTTAGCACCAACACCCGGCAGCGCGGAAAGTTCTTCTATTAACTTTGTTATCTGACTTCCGTATAAATCCATCGTTACACCGAATCCTTACCACTTTACTTTCATATGTCAGCGACTAGAATGGGAAGCCGCCGCCCATACCGCCAAGACCACCTGTTATCTTAGACATCTGTGACTGTGACTCCTCCTCCATCTTGCGGAGTGCCTCGTTAGTTGCTGCAACTATAAGATCCTGAAGCATCTCTATATCATCAGGGTCAACTACTTCTTCTGAAAGCTTAACACTTAAGACTTCCTTCTTACCGCTTACTGTAACTTCTACAGCTCCGCCGCCGGCTGATGCAGTGAACTCTTTGCTCTCAAGCTCCTTTGTAGTCTCCTCCATCTGTCTTTGCATTCTCTGTGCCTGCTTCATGAGGTTATTCATATTGCCCGGCATCATTCCGCCCGGATATCCGCCTCTCTTTGCCATTATATTAAATCCTCCTTGTCATCATCAATCTCAATATCCATTTTAACTAAATCTCTTATATCTGTAAACATATTCCTGAAATCCTGATCCTCTTTAAGCCTGGATGCCCTGATCTCAACCTCTTTGCCTGTTCGTGCGGCTATCGCAGCACGAATCTGTGCAAGCTGGTCAGGTCTGCTTATATATGAATATGTTGACGGACTGGATGTCATAATCTCTATCCCTGTGTTATTATCGTCAACCTTTACATTAGATGCACGCAGCATCTGTGCAAGGCAGCCATCATCTATATCCGTTACAATATTATTCCACTGTGCGGCTACCTGCCTGAGATCTTCGGGAAGTGCCTTTGGAAGAGGCTTATCATTGTCAGGTGTACTGCCGCCTTCCGTACTCTGTCCCGCTGCGGCAGCGGTATTCGCCGCTGCATTAGAAGCATTCCCCGGGTTAACCGTAAAATTACCATTGTCGAGTCTTTGCTCAAGCTGTGTAATCCTGCTTATTATATCGCTGATATCACGGCTCTGCTCCATCGCCGGGTGTGTGAGCTTAATCAGCGCTATCTCTATCATAATCCTCTTCTGAGTCGAATACTTCACATCATTGGACAGCTCTGAGAATATCCTTATATAACGCATAAGCGTATCATCATCAATAAGTCCGCTCTCTTCCTTAAGAAGTGCCAGATTGTCACTCGACATATCTATTACATCCTGTGCATCCTCTGATGTCTTAATAAGCAGAAGATTACGCAGGTACCACACAAAATCTACAACAAACTGTCCCAGATCCCTTCCCTGCATGATAAGATCCTCAAGCAATCTTATACAGCCCGTGGTATCAGCCGCAAGAACCATTCTTAAGAGCCTTGAAAAGACTTCCGTATCAACTGCGCCAAGCACCTCAAGTACATTATCATACTTAAGATCCTGTCCCAGATAGAATGCCAGACACTGATCCAGCAGGCTGAGTGCATCTCTGAGTGAGCCGTCAGCCGCCTTGGCTATATATCTGAGTGCCTTATCTTCGACATTGATATTCTCAGCCTTCATAAGCTCTTCAAGCCTTGCCGTTATCGTCTCTATTGATATTCTCTTAAAATCATATCTCTGGCACCTTGAAAGGATTGTAATAGGAATCTTATGTGTCTCAGTAGTCGCCAGAATAAATATTACATATGAAGGTGGTTCCTCAAGCGTCTTAAGAAGCGCATTAAATGCACCTATAGACAGCATATGCACCTCATCGATGATATACACCTTATATCTGCCTTCAGTAGGTGAATACTGAACCTCTTCACGTATCTTACGTATATCCTCGACACCGTTATTGGAAGCGGCATCTATCTCTATCACATTCATGGAGCTTCCTGCGGCTATAGACTTACACATTGCACACTCTCCGCATGGTCTTCCGTCAACAGGATGTTCGCAGTTGACTGCCTTTGCAAATATCTTCGCAACTGTAGTCTTACCGGTTCCCCTCGTTCCGCAGAACAGATATGCATGTCCGATTCTGTCAGCCTTTATCTGGTTGCGAAGCGTAGTAACTATTGCGTCCTGGCCTTTGACATCATCAAAATCCGCCGGTCTCCATTTTCTATATAAAGCTGTATATGACATTACAAACTAATCCCCATTCCTGCCCGTCTATCCGGGCATCCCATATCTGTGTACAGGCATCAGTCAAATGTACCGAAGCTTATTCCAAGCAGCTTTGCCTCCCTTACCATTGATGACTGAGGGTCAACAAACTTTAATTTACCTGCTACGTCCTTAAGAGGTACATTGACAATATCACCATTATTAATTCCTACCATATATCCGTACCTGCGGTTAATGATAAGGTCTGCTGCAGCCGCACCGAACCTTGATGAAAGCACTCTGTCATAAGGACATGGGCTTCCGCCTCTCTGCATGTGTCCCGGAATCGTCACACGTACTTCCTGTCCTGTACGCTCCTGTATCTTATGTCCAATCTCATATGATACTGACGGAAATGCCGGTGCCTTACGCTTCTCCTTAAGTTCCTTCTTGGATAAGGCTGCATCCTCCTTAGAGATTGCACCCTCCGCAACTGCTATGATTGAAAAACGCTTTCCTGAGTTATTACGCTTCTCAATCGCCTCAACGACCGCATCTATATCATACGGAATCTCAGGTATAAGTATGATATCGGCACCACTTGCGACTCCGGCATAGAGTGTAAGCCAGCCTACCTTATGTCCCATTATCTCCACGATAAATACTCTTCCGTGTGAATATGCAGTCGTATGGATATTATCTATAACTCCTGCTGCCACTTCCACTGCACTCTGGAACCCAAAAGTCTCCTCCGTACCCCACAGGTCATTATCTATAGTCTTAGGAAGCGAAACAATATTAAGTCCTTCCTCGCTCAGAAGATTGGCTGTCTTCTGTGAGCCGTTGCCGCCAAGAATAACAAGACATTCAAGTCCAAGCTTCTTATATGTCTTCTTCATAAGTTCAACCTTATTGTTGCCGTCACTGTCAGGTTCATTCATAAGCTTGAACGGCTGCCTTGATGTACCAAGAATAGTTCCGCCCTCTGTCAGAATTCCCGAGAAGTCTTCAGGTCTCATAACTCTGTAGTCGCCGTACATAAGCCCCTTATAGCCATCCTCGAATCCAATAATCTGAAAATCTTTACCCGAACCATACAAAGACTTAGCCACACCTCTCATTGTTGCATTAAGGCACTGGCAGTCACCGCCGCTTGTAAGCATACCAATCTTTCTCATGTCATTCTCCATTTCTGCCCGTTTGCAGGAGCACCAATAGCAATGGTAAATATTTTACATACATATCTGATTTTACACCATTACTTCAATTCTGTCATTGAAAAATTTAAGCCGAAGCCACTGAACTTGTCAATGTCTCCGGCACGATTTACGAAAGTTTCTGATATATATTATATACATTTTACAAACTAAAATCCACGCACTTTGCTTTGTACAACAAAAAACAGACGTTACCGGACCAGTTAGCTCGGCTCAGGTTTGCTTCCGGCACACAGAAGGTTTCACTTAATGCTGCTACGTTCCCGTCCTGACATGGTTCATGAATTCCTGTTGCGAAAGGCCCAAGCGTCAACACCACTTCTTCCGGGCAGCTCCATCCGTTGCTGTCCGAGGCAAAGTATAACTCCTGCTATAGCGGATTGCAGGTACAGGGAACCGCTGACTCCCCAGCCGCGTGGATAATAAATTATAACAATAAAATTTCAATATGTCAATTATGCAATTCCTACCACATGAATGGCGGCTGCCGCACCAACCTGTGTTGACAGGTCAATCGTTCTTCCTGCCAGTTCTATTACCGGCCTGCTTATACTCTGCTTGTTAATTCCTTTCAGCTTGGCAGTATAGCCGTTAGACAGAGTGACTTTGCTTCCTACATATGTGCCAAGAATATTCATCAGGAACTCTTCAAGCATTGCCATATCGAACTTTCCTTCAAGCTCCTTCACCATAATCGAAGCAATCTTAAACGGGCATATCTTGTCCCTGTATGCTCTCTCTGCCGTCATAGCTTCATAAGAATCTGCTATTGCAATCATTCTTCCGTATTCACTGATTCTGTTAAAATCATATCCCATAGGATATCCCGAGCCATCGCATCTCTCATGGTGGTCGAGAATAGCTCTCTTTACTGATTCGGGAATCTCAGTATTCTTAATCATCATATAACCGTTTATTGAATGCTTCTTAACTTGCGCAAATTCCGCCTCTGTAAGAGGTCTTGCCGCATCGAGTATCCCAAGCGGAAGCTGCAGCTTGCCGATATCATGTATAAATCCTGCGAGCGTTACTTCCTTAACTGCTTCCGGAGGCATCTTTCTCCACATTGCAAATTCAAAACATATAAGTGCCACATTGGATGAATGTGCAAATACAGTATCCGAATAGTCATGAAGCTGCTTTATAAGCTCTGCATAATCAAATACCTGCGGTGCTTCACGGATAATCTTTATTACTGCATCAACAACCGGCTTTATTCCTTCTTCTGTCCGGAATACAACCATATTACGTGCCGCAATCATGTCTTCCGCTATATAAGAAAGTGCATCATCGACATCATCTTTCTCAGACTCATCCGCCTTTACCTTAATCACACGTATTCTGTTAGCCTTAAGCAGATCTATAAGTTTTTTATCAACCACCTGCTTTTCGGATGCAATCACAGCACCAAACGGTGTGCTTACATCCTCAGCAATAATCATTCCCTCTGCAAGTTCATCCAGTTCTATCTTCTTTATCATACGCTTCTCCATTCATTACCAGCCGAAGTAATTATTAATTCCCTGCACAAGTCCGTCCCCAAGTACTGCCAGAGCAGCGTCATCATGCCTGGAAGATGCATTACCAAGTTCTATATCCACTGAAGGTATTGTGCTGTACGAGGTCTGTGTAAGATCTATCTGCATACTGCCGCCTCCGTTAATCTTTGCGCCCTTTGCCCTGAGCGCGCTGATAAGGCTGCTTCCGAGCACATCATGTTCTTCCCATATCCGGGCAACCGGGTCCATTGTCTTAATCGCATCCGGCACCGCAATATAAAAGCAGCCCTTATCATAATCAAGTCCGTCACCGTCCCAGTGAAGTGATATATGACAATCTGCAACATTGTTACATATAACTGTTCTGGCGACATTGTCAAGCTGCACATCTTCACCGTCCCGCAGCATAAGCACATCATATCCCTCTGCAAGAAGCTTCTGCTTAAGTATCTGCGCCATATTGAGTGTAACCGTGCTCTCGGCAGTCCCGTCTGCAAATGTCATTCCGCCTGATACAGCCACAGCCTCAATAGCTCCTGCTGCCGTTGTGCCTCCCGTAGTCTTGGGAGAACCATCCGGATGGCACCATGTCTTAACCGATGAGCCGCCATTCGTTCCGTGTCCGGCATTAACACCTACTATTATATCCTTACGGTTGGCAGCCGCCTTATACATGACTGCATATCCTGAATTAATGGCAGAATTGCCCGAATACTGCCATGTTCTGTCCAGATATATCTTCTGCCCGTCCTCATATACCCTTCGTCCGTTAATCACAGCGGGCTCTGTCTTATTCTGAGCCGTCTGCGCCGTAGATTCCTGTACCGAAGCTTCCCGAAGCACATCAGTTGTACCTGTCCCGGCAGTATTATGTTCATCAGAAGAATCCTCTGCACCGCCAATATACACCCTGCTCTCCTGTGTCTGCAAATCCACATTACTGCCGGCATCAGATGATGCGCCGCACGCACTTACGCCAAAGAGCATCATTCCGGCACATACAGCCGCTGCACATCTGGCTTTTATGCGCTTATCCGTAAAAAGTCCCATTATATCATTATCCTTTCTTACCGTTCCACCTTCTCACTAATCTTATATTAAATCCGAGTACTTTCTTTAAAAAAGCCGCCGTAACACTCACCGGTCTTCTTATCGGTCTCATCCACAGCCATATCATACATACAGCACGATATATAATTGAATCGGTACTTATGCTTCTTCCGTTACGTTCAAGTACCGTCATAACGCCTATAATCTGTTCTGCCTTAATCGGTCCCTCGACAGCGGTCTGATTATCTCCGACAAAATAGAAACCATCCGCATCATGCCTGAATATACGGTGTATTACAAGTATACCGCTGCTGCGTCTGTAAAGAGCCACAGCTCCTCTCTTAAGCCCATCTGCTTCTGTGCTCTCAATTATTACCGAATCCCTTCCCGGCACAATGAGCGGATACATGCTGTATCCCTGTGGCTTTATGCGGACTGCCTTACCCATGCCAAGCAATCCTTCTATACTCTGAATATTACTGTCACCCAAATTCTGTCTCCTGTCTTATTCGCACACATATCACACATACATAACGTAAAAGCGGACACGATATAACATATTATACCCTGTCCGCTTTATAATGTGAAGTTAATTATTAAAATACCGGTTCTTATAACACCGTCTTCATCCCAATCAGTTTATCTCAGTTAATTCTTCTCCGGCATTCCGTCAGGACATCCCTTATAGTCTCCTCTGAAATATGAACCGCTGCTCTGTCTTCCGTCTGTTGCTGAACATGCCTGACATGTATCTACTCCCGGGTTAGCCTGCTTTCTTCCGTATCTGCAGACTGTCTCATTATTATCATCTCCACTGGCTGCATATACGCCTTCAGCCTTCTCATCAAGTTTCTCTACTACAGGTCTGCTATATTCTTTCATAATTATTCCTCCGCTCTGCACACTCTGTTGCGAAAATTTATTTAATAATTATAGATATATTATTATCAATTTGTCAATAGTATGTTATCTTATTATAAATACATTAAAAGGAGTCTGGATTCATGCTTAATTTATCCGGTTACAAGCCTTCTGACAGGTACATGCTGCGAAGTCTGCACGGCACATATTACCTTATCCCGACCGGTCAGGATATAGCCATGCACCGCAATGCAATAAAGCTTAACGATACCGGCCTTATTATATGGGATGCCATTACTAACGGCATTCCGATGGATAAAATTCCCTCCGTAATAAGGCAGAGGCTTACTGCGGACGGCATTGATATGTCATCAGTTTCTGATGAAGAGCTGTCAGATGATACATACACATTTATCCGCTCGCTTATATGCCAGAATGCACTCGTAACAGCAGAATGTACTGACAGCCGGCTGCATTCCGGCAGCACGGACAGTCTGTCTTTTGATGCCTGTTATAAGATTGGCGGTCTTACAACAGGCTTTATCGGCTGCACAGACTGCCTTGACATATCTCTTGAGGATTTCAGGACTGATATACCAAATGGTGCTGTTGATCAGCTGTGGCGGCTTTGCCCACTTATTGATATGCCGGAATTTGACGGACGTATGATTATCCATACAGTACAGCTTGAGCTGTTTGAGTCCGGCGGATGGTATGTCATGACATTTCCGTCTAACAGGCATCTTCTTATGTGCCGCATTACTACCGACGGAACTGCAGCAGAGTTTTTTTATGACCACCGCGACATGCCTGAAGCCCGCACAGAACTTTTCTACGGACTGCGCAATGCATTCCTTGTAGCCGCACAGCAGCATGGTATGTTCGCGCTTCATTCCGCTTCCATAAAGTACAACGGCTATGCACTGCTCTTCTGTGGACAGTCAGGCACAGGCAAGTCAACACACACCGCGTTCTGGCATGAGCTTTTTGGGACACCTTATCTTAACGGTGACCTTAATCTTACCGGAATTGAAGACGGCGTGGCTTATGTATATGGCATCCCGTGGTGCGGAACATCTGGCATATATACGACAGACCGTGTTCCTGTCGGTGCAATAACACTTCTCAGACAGGCTTCTGACAACCATGTAAGCATACCTTCGCCTGACAGTGCACAGCTTCTTGTGGCGCAGCGCATGATATCCCCAACATGGTGCATACCGCTTGCAGACATGAATCTTGATTATGCCGGCAGACTTCAGGACTGCTGCCATATACTTAAGCTCTCATGTACGGCCTCACCTGATGCCGCACGCGTAATGAAAGCATACATTGATAATGTAAGGATAGGAGGCATCACAGCAGATGCTTAAGCACTTTAAAGAACGCATACATTTTTACAGTGGGCGCATACGTGACGGACGCCTGCATGAATTCATCGCACAGACGCTGTGGCTGTACTCTTATGTAACCAGATACAAATGGCAGATTGCAGCCTATACGCTTATCGGCCTTACCGGAACTGCCACTTCACTTATAAGCAGTATTATTTCCAAGGACATGGTTGACATAATCACCGGGCATCAGACCGGCGCTCTTGTTAAGACGTTCTGCCTTTTTATAGGATTTTCAATAGGCAATATTATTGTTGCGCAGCTTTCAAGCTACATCTCCAATATGATTTCCCTGAGGGTAGATACTGATATCAAAGCAGATATCTTTGATAAGATGCTTGTCACAGACTGGGAGGAACTTTCCAATTACCATACCGGCGACCTTATGACGAGATGGAGTTCCGATGCATCAACGATATCGAACGGTGTCCTTAACTGGGTTCCCAATCTGGTTATATACACGGTTAAGTTTGTGAGTTCCTTTGCAGTTGTAATATATTATGATCCTGCATTTGCACTCGTTGCCATGCTCGGAATACCTGTAAGCATAGTAATGTCACGGTCAATGCTTAAGCGTATACAGGACAATAACCGCAATGCAGCACAGATTAATGCGCGCATGGCAGGATTTAACCAGGAAACGTTTTCCAACATGCAGACAATAAAGGCTTTTGATCTCATCAAGGTATATTCAATGCGTCTGAGACAGTACCAGCGCGAATACCGCGATATGAAGACAGCATACTTAAGGCTTGGAATGCTTACAGGAATCATAATGTCACTTGTAGGGATTGTTGTATCCTACAGCTGTTATGCCCTCGGAATATACCGCGTATGGAGCGGAGCCATATCATACGGTACAATGACCCTGTTCCTGTCACTTGCCAATTCTCTTACAGGCACCCTTAATAACCTTATATCGCTTGTCCCGACAGCAATATCAATTACAACATCCGCCGGACGCCTTATGGATATACTCGGCATGCCTAAGGAAGACTATTCCGGAAGAGAAGAAGCCGCACATTTCTATGAAAGCCACAGAAGAGATGGACTTTCTGTTGTACTTAAGGATATAAGTTACACATATCACAACGGACGCTGCGTATTTGATAATGCCTGCTTTGAGGCACACCCTCACCGGATAGCTGCAATCGTCGGTCCTTCAGGTGAAGGCAAGACATCGCTGCTGCGTATAATTCTCGCACTTCTCAAGCCGCAGTCAGGCAGCATGTGTTTACAGGCCGGCAGTGACAGTCTTGCGATAACGCCTTCCGTGCGTCAGCTTTTTTCATATGTGCCTCAGGGCAACACTATGTTCTCCGGGACAATAGCCGAGAATATGCGTGCAGTTAAGCCTGACGCAACAGATGACGAGATTGAAGAAGCACTCAGGATGGCGTGCGCATGGGATTTTGTAAATGCCTGCGAGGATGGAATCTACAGCCGAATCGGCGAACGCGGGTTAGGTTTTTCAGAAGGTCAGTCACAGCGTCTTTCCATTGCCCGCGCACTTATCAGACGTTCTCCTATACTGCTTCTTGACGAAGCTACATCCGCGCTTGATGAAGACACAGAAAATAACATTCTCACCAACATAATGCAGGATTCATATCCGCGCACATGCATAGTCACGACCCACCGTCCTAACGTACTCCGTATATGCAGTTGTGTATACAGGATTTCCGGCAGGAAGTGCATACGGCAGTAAATACTTAAACTTCAATCTGCTCCACCCGGCAAAAAACAGGCATATGTCTCATCCGTACACTGTATGTACGATGCGTGACATATGCCTGTTCTATCATCTGCTCTATTATATACTTAATGCATAACTAATACCTGTTCCGGCTGCCTGCAATTACCATGCACGGTCTGTAGGGCTCTTGCCTTCCTGCTCCCAGCCCGGCTTACGGAATCCGTTATCGTTGTCGTATGATCCCCACTGAAGCTCTTCAAGCCCGCAATATCCCTGTCTGTAACAGTTACATCCGAGACATCCGAATGTGTCCTTAACTGAGCCGTCTGATGATGTGTAATTCATATTCTGGTACTGGCCGTTCATATACTTGCTCTCACAGCTTACCGGTCCGTTCTGATTCCCGCCCTGCGTGCTTCCGCTTGCAGCATATACGCCTTCTCCGGTCTCTTCGGTTACAGCCACTGCCGGTCTGATATACTCCTTCATAAAACCATCTCCCTTATTGCAATACTACTCTCAATCTCTGATTTTCACACTATTCTAATGAAAAAGATTGTCATTTGTTTTCCTTATAATATATTACAAATGAGCTGAAGTCAAGATTTATGCAATATTTTCACATTTCATCTTTTGCCGTCTTCTGTACTGAATATGTGCATATTTTTAACAATACGGCTTCTTGCATGTGCTTTTTTCATTACCTTCAATGTCGATACACGCCTCAGATTCCTGTTATTATGCACAAATACCACCAATGTCTTAGCCCACAGGTACGGCCACATAATAATCTTGTTGGCATGCTTTGGATTATTAAGCTGCATCTGATGGTGAAACTCACGCATATAATCAGCCGGTGAATTGCCTCTCATAACAACCATTCTGTCATTCGCTGATTTGCCGAATTCCTCTGCTGTGAGTATCTCATCCATGAACAGACGGACATCCTGCCTGTCATAATCCTGATATGCAATAAATGCTGCATTTTCCTTTCTCAGCCCCAGATATTCAACACAGACTGCCGTTACCATAGATGCGAATCCAAGTATTCCGCTCTCTGATGCCATTTTGACAAAATCTTTCCTGATATCCTCATCATCACATGTATTCCAGAATACCACCCAGTCGCAGAGAAGCTTAATTCCAAATCCCGCCCTTAAAAAATGCTGCAGCATATGAACGAGCAGATAATATGCCTCCTGCGTCCTTGTACATACAGGAATCCGGTATCCCATAATCTCTGTCATCTCACAGCCGGCAAGCATATCACTCGCAAGCTTTTTCATATATACATTCATGTCCTGATTATCAAATGGTTCCGCAAGCAGCCTGTGAAGCTCAATTGTGATTCCCTCATCCGATACGAACTCCGCATGGTGCTGTGAATGCTGATGCTTTTTTTCGATATAGCCGTAGCCCTTAATCAGTCTTCTTGCACATTCAAAATTCTCACCATCACCTGCAAGTATGTCTATATCTCCCGACTTGCGGAGGAATGGCGAAGGATAATACCTTGCTGCAGACACACCCTTTAACACAACAGATTTAACATTATTATCCGCAAGGAGTTTAGTTATACACGCAGTAACATACAAAAGCCTGTTATTCTGTATAAATGCAGTTGAAGCGCTCTTCTTTGCTGCCTTAACCGCACCCGCAGCCTTAACATCACTGTATTCCTCAAGGCTGTCATATATGAGTGAAAGCACTGCATGATCTGCCGCAAGTGATATTGCCTCCTTAAGTATATCCGCATCATATCTGTTTATGTCAAAGCCTGCCATAAACCTGCAGCCACAGCCCTCATCACTATCCTGCCCTGCTATTGAATTCTTCACGATATCCAGAAGACATTCCTCTTCCGGTGATAATGCCATAAGGACATTTTTATAATCAGCCATGAATCCTCTTCTCCACAAGTTGCTTTATCTTGCCTGCCACGAACCTGAACTCAGGTGTTCTGTAATGTATCACACATATAATAATATTCGGTACAATAACACATATTATCCCGCGTACTATAATCTCATATATGCATCCGCCGGTTATATGTGAGCATATCATATGCGTGACAAACCACACTGCCGCCGCTTCAATTACATATGCCGCATATCTGATAAAATACTCACTGACAGGCGCTTTAAAATGATGCTTATAAAGCACATACGGTTCCACCCATACGGTTGTCATCAGCATGCTTATCGTTGTTCCCATAAATACGCCTATCGTTCCGAGCCGCTTTGCCAGTATTATTGATATAACAAGGTTCAGCACCGCCGTTATTACCGCGTTATGCCTGTCAAACCAGAACAGCCCGATTGAATCACGGAATACAAGCGCCGCCTTGCGCATACCGGTAAGAAAAAAATTGATACAGAGCACAAGAACTATCTCTTCAGCAAATACATACTGCTTTCCGAAGCTCAGCTCAACAAACGGATTAAGCAGCTCAAACAGGCAGATTGCCGCAAATGTATACAGCCAGTGTGTCACAAAGAATACCGATTTAAACACCTCTCTGACTTTCTTTGCATCAGACGTAACACTCAGATTACCAACACTTGCCGTAATCCCCTGAAAACATCCTGTAAGCACCTGCTGCACGGACGCAATGACCAGATAGTAATTAGAATAACAGCCGACGCTCATAATTCCGACAACAGACGAAAGAATCAGGTTATCCGTATTATTGACCGCAACATTGCCAAGCCTGTGCATGAGCATTGCCCGTATATTACGGAAGTTGGCACCCATCTCCTCCTTCGGCAGCGGCTTTGCGTCATGCTCCCGAAGAAACGGATACAGTGAATCTGCCTTTTTCGATATAAGGATGTTGGATATAAGCGTTGTCGCAATGTTCACAAAAAGATAGATATAAAAATTATGTGTTGTCACTAAGAATATTATCTGCACAACGTCCTGAACAGCCCATGACGTAGTCTTGTACACCGTTCCTATATACATAAGCTGGTGCGCGTCCATCATAGTCTTTTTGTAGACAAGCATATATGACAGCGATGTATTTACAAGATACAATATGTAAATAAATGTAATATGCCCAACTTCCTGCTGATTCTTCACAAGGACATCCATAAACGGAATCACGAGAAGTCCAAGTCCGAACACAACAACCGCAACCGTGTTGTAGAACCTCCTGAACAGCCGCATAACAGACTTCTGTTTCTCAATGTCATTATCCGCTATCGGACGGTACAGTGCGTATGATATCGCTGTCTCAAGCCCCATCTCCGAGAGCGACAGTATATTAAGAATATCCATGAACAGTCCGTTAATGCCGACGTAGCTTGCGCTGAGAGTATGTGTAAATACTATTCTCAGCACATAGCCCATCACTATTGCAAATGCCCTTGAAAACATTGCAACTGTCGTATTATGTGCGGAATATTCTGTCCTGCTTTTTGTTTCCATGGTTTACCCTGTCTTACCTTTCAAACGAGGATTTATCCGGCAGTATGCTCTCAAATGCCGAATTAATCTTATTCTTTATTCCCTCAAAATCTGTTACGCGGTCGGAATCATTTATGCAGATTACACGCGCCTTCTGCTTTCTTATTATGTCCGCCGCCCTGTCTGCTCCGCCCGGAAGTTCACAATAGCTCAGGCCCTCCGCAATATTCGCCGGTGTAAAATTACCGCTCAGCTTCTGCCAGTCACGGATAAGATACTGATTCACATCATCCCCGCGGAAGTGGTGGCTGCATGTCTGCGTGAGAATATCATTTTCAAGCTCCCACACCTTTCCGAATGTACTTTTGCAAAATGCCGCAGGTCCATGTGTATCATAAAATCCCGTGAATAGCGGAAATGCCAGCTCCAGCAGATTATATCCGAAATAAAGCAGCGGATACCCCGGTTTGAAGTAGCTTCCCGGCTGCTTCTTAACATTCTCTCTTTTGTCAAAATACTTACTTAGCACAAGTGCATTATTGAGCAGTATATGTGACATGACCGGATTGGCAGGATTAGCCACAACAGGCTGGAATGCCAGCATATCGCGCGGTCTGCCGTTTCTAAAGAAGTCTTCTTTGGCTGCCGGCTTTAACAGAAAAACATCATCATTAAAATATACAAATTTTTCCGAAAGCCCCTCTATCCTGTGAAAATTAAGCTCGATTGTATTCGAGTTAAATGTAGGCAGGAACTGCTCTGGTATGTAATCCTTATGATTTACGATATGCAGCTTCGGAGCATCCGTATTCATCCACGGCGGAATATGTCCCCACGTCACAAAATGTATCTTATTGACCCACGGTGCAAACTTCTCTACCCCGCGGAACCAGTATTGCAGATTGTCCCAGCTGTAATACCTCGCACCGCTGTTGTCTTCTATGGAATCACCGTTTTTAAGGCTATCACTCCCGCATCCGCCCTCTGATGACACACTTTTACCAATGTCTGATGACACTGCATTTCTTTCTTTAAGCCATTCAGGGTCGGAACCATCCACCCAGGGTATCACAAAATCTATTCTCTCATTGTCTGATGAATTATCTGCCATAATCTATTCCCTCGTATTATATATTCTCCCAGTGCTGTTTCTCTGCTTTTTAAATGAAATTATAGCATCTTCGCAGCGTAAATGCTATAATACTTTGACCTTCATATTTATAATATATATCAGAAAGAGTTTTAATTTCATGAAAAATCATTCCAGAATTCATATAATCCGGATGCGTTCACTTGTCATTGCGGCTGTAACTGCTGCACTTGCCATTGCCGCTGCATTATGCATTTATACCGGTCTGAATATTATACGCGTTGGATATGACAGCGCCAAGTTCTCTGAATCTGCAAAAGAGCTTAATAATCCATACAGGGGATGGTACTGTCTGTACGGCTACCGCCTGACTTCAGGCGCTTCCAATGCTGTTCCCGATCTCACATCAAAGCTTGAGCTTGAAACAGACCGCGACCCACAGTCTAACCGCCTTGTCCTTATCGAGATTAATCTTGCCGCATTCAGGGATTCCCGGATAGACAGGCAGGGACTTGCGCAGATAGACACTATCCTGTCTGCATGGGAGCGTACCGGCAAAAGTATAATTCTTCGTTTTCTCTATGACTGGGACGGACTTGCAGTACAGAGTGAACCTGACAGCATAGACATCATTATGCAGCACATGCGTGATACCGCAGATATAGTCAACAGACATGCCGGTTCCATATATACGATGCAGGGGCTTTTTACCGGAAACTGCGGTGAGATGACAGGCTCCCGTTACATGAGCAGTGATGATATACAGGCGCTTGCCCGCTGCCTTGCCTCTTCAACTCTGTCCTCAATAAAGCTTGCGGTACGCACTCCTGCACAATGGCGCACAATTCCTCAGGACTGCTCTTACCGCTTCGGTCTGTTCAATGACGGGATGACCGGTTCGGTCTATGACCTCGGAACCTACAGTGACCGCACCGTTATTTCAGATTATACCTCAAGATGGGCGCGTGCCGATGAACTTGCCTTCCAGAATAATCTGTGCCGCTATGCTCCTAACGGAGGTGAGGCAGTTATCGACAACATTTACAATGATTATCCCGGTGTGATTACTGACCTTAGCACAATGGGGATATCGTACCTTAACTCAATGCACGATGCTGCCGTACTCAACAAATGGAAGTCCGTCACCTACAACACCGGTGACATTAGCGAAGCCGGCATTGATAAAAATACCGTCTACAACGGCATGTCTGTGTATGATTATATCTCCATGCATCTTGGCTACCGCTACCTTGTTACCGGCAGCAGGCTTGAAGCTGTAAGCTTCCCCGGAACTTTACGCAAAATGCGTACTCTGACCGTAAGTATATGCAACACGGGCTTTGCCGGCTGCTACAACGATTTTGACCTGAATATCACTCTATATGACAATAATAATACTGCTGCTGCCGTGTTAACCCCTGACGATTTTGATATGAAGAGCCTCACCGGAGGAAGCTTCTCCGATGTTACTTTTACATTTGATTCGTCACAGCTTGCAGAAGGAACTTATACTGCGGTGCTTACATGTACTGACCGCATGACCGGGGAAAGAATAGATTTTTCCAACGAAAATGACAGAGATGACGGCGGGGTCACGGTCGGTTATATAAAAAGGAGTCCCACGTGGTAATGTCTTTTAGTTAAGGCATTGCCGGGTGTGGACTCCTTTTAAACTTAGCTTACGTTCTTACATACCTCTGATTTCTGCTATTTGGCTTATCAGGTATCGTCATACGAATCAAATTCATCTCAATTGCCGGATGAAGATAATTTCTTCTGAATCCTTCCTTTGCCTTTAGTCCGAGCTTCTCCATAAGAGCATTGCCGGTGTAAGGAATCTCATATTCCATAACCTCAAGCAATTTTTGTACCGTTTCAGGAAGATATTCATTTTCCCCGTTAATCTGAATAGAAATATCATCAAGAATCTTATCAATCTGAGATAACATAAATTCAACAAAAATTGTTGATTCTCCTGCAACATGGCACTGAGCAATAGCATCATAATATTCGTCCTGAAATTTTTCAATCCGGCTCTCAATCGGAATATATTCAAATACCGGTTTCCATTTTGATAAAATGGCAGTGTGCCATAATCTTGCCATTCTGCCGTTACCGTCAGCAAACGGGTGAATAAATACAAACTCATAATGAAATACACTGCTTAAAATCAACGGATGAATATCCTTTCGTGCTTCCTTCATCCATGCAAATAAATCATTCATAAGCTGCGGTACAAATCGTGCCGGAGGTGCCATAAAGATGCATTGTTCACCATTAAAAACCCCTTCTTCTCCCGAACGAAATTCACCGGATTCTTCCACAAGATACTTTGTCATTATTCCATGAAACTTTTTTAAATGCCGAATATCATAGGGATTAATCTCCACAAGATGCTCATATGCTGTATATGCATTTTTTACCTCCTGAATTTCTTTCTGTTCACCTAATACAGCCTTGCCGTTAATTACATCACGAACCTGTCCCAAAGTCAGCGAGTTCGCTTCAATCTTCAAAGAAGAATGAATCGACTTAATTCTGTTATTCTTCCTCAAATGTGGTTTCGATTCCAGATTACCTATTACAGATATCCGTCCTATTTTTTCAGAAATTGATGATACATATGACAGCATTTTGTTTGTTATTGTAAAAGGCGGCCTATATTCCCCCATAAAACACCTCCCTTATCTTGCGTATTATCTTACGCATTATCTTCCTCTATTATACGTGTTTTGCCGCCAAAATTCAATTTTTCTTATTTCTTTCCAGCTTTCTTTCCAGCTCCTCATACAGCCCTCCATAATTACTGATTCTGTAACATCTACATGTATCACCGTATATGACCTGACACTTATCATTCCGGAAATACCATGATGCCTGTGTTCCGTCCTGATAGTATACCCTCACTGTCTGTTCCGGCTCATTATCCCCGATTTTGTCAGACACGTCAAACGGCTTAACCTGTCTGCCCTTTACATCCTTAAGCTTCGTATTGATAATAAAGCTTTCATTGAACGGCAGGTGAGCATCGGTATCAGACGGATAGATTATATAATCCGGCATTTTGCCGCTTACGCCCATATCATGTGCCACATTGACCACAAACGCCGCATTGGAAAGCCACCATACCAAAGTTATTACAACAATCAATACTGCCATCCCCAGTGACAGTACTGCCATCACAACTGACCCTGTGTTTTCTTTCATTTAATTATCCCCCTATGTTCTCATTTTTCCTTACCACAACTCCCACCAGTAGCGCAGCGTCCGCACCTTCATTGGCAAATCCCAGCACCTTTGCATCCTTTACTCTCTCCAGTCTGAGCCATAATGTAGCCACTGCTTCACTGTTGAAGCTGTCATTGTCCATCTGATGCATTTCCCGCTCATGCACTTCAGGCATATAAGAGCATTCCTGCGGCAGCCTGATTACGGCAGTACACTCATCCCCCGGCTTAATCCGCGACATGTCGCTCATAACCTCTGCGCGGCTTATGCAACCTCCGTCCTTACCTCGGAACTCTGCCAGTAATCTTACCCTGTCATATACGCAGGCAAACCCCCGGTTGGCTATTCTGACATTTATATATATACTGCCAACGCCTGTCTGTGTCTTACCGCCTGTCTCCTCTTCTGCATCCCGGCCTACCGCTGTATCAGTCACAACGAATCTGTACCCCAGATGCGTGCCTATATAGTCATATCCATTATTACTTCTCCATTTATCAAGGACTGCCATGTCATACTGTCTGTTAAGATATGTAATATGCATATTGGCAAGCTCTTTTACCGCGTTATCATAATCATTAAGCGGATTGTCATGTATGGCCTCTCCTCCACAGACCGCATAAGTGCAGACTTCATCCTGATAATCAGCCCATACCGTGCGCCCTCCGGCATAAGTACACATATCATTCTCCGATGAAAGTATCGCATCATTGTATAGTGCCGGACGCAGAATGTCTGTGTCCATATATGCGTTATCTGTGTCCGTATCCGCGTTACCTGTACCCATATACCGTGTAAGATATTTCATGATAAATCTGTGCTGCATCGGTGTTCTCACTGCTATCCTCACCTTGTTCCCGCATGCAGACACAAGGGTCTCATACAGCTCACATACTGCATTTTCCGAAAGAAACTTTGAGTCATGCATCTCGCCCCAGCTTCCGACAAATATTCCCTGATGCACAATTATGTTATCTGCGTGTGCGGCGATTACAGGGCCTAACTGACGCATGTGTCCGGCTACATTTTTAATAAGGGACGGCTCATGCTCCATCCCTTTTCCTTCAGTGTCATATGTAATTCTTAATATCACTTCACGGCTGTGCTTCTCAAACCACGTAAGAATACGGTCTGCACGGTCAAGCTCCGCATCCGTGAACGGTGAGCCTGTCCCAACTCCCGGCTGTCTTCTGCCTATATCAATGCGCACAAGTGCAATAACATCCCCGTCGGCAAGTGACCATACAAGATTATCAAAATCCGGTTCTTCGCTTATCACAAACGGATAAAGACCGTACCAGCCCTTAGACGGATTGCCGTCATAATCCGTGCTCTCTTTGCCGAACAGCTTTTCAAATGTAATTAATGAATTACTTCTTCCAGATAAGCACATCCTCTTCTCCCGCCCGCTTTTCTTCTCCAAGCACTTTGTCACGCAAAAGCACCGCAAGTATGCTGTACGTCATTCTGAACATATACATGACCGGCTTAAGTCCCGAATGCATGCTCTTGCCGAACTGTCTCTGATGCATGACTGCCGGAATCTCAACTATTCTGTATCCGCACAACAGCATGTGAAGTATAATGTTGGCATCAGGATATTTGTCATCAAACCGGTTATACCTCGAATAACTCAAAAACGTCCTGTAATTCAGTCCCTGAAGCCCCGTTGTCGGATCCTTAATCTTTCTTCCTGTTCCGCACCATATCATAAAGCTGAACAGGCTGTATGCAAACTTCTTAACCGCAGAGACCTTGAACGGTGAGCTTCCCGGAAGGTATCTTGAGCCAAGAACTATATCCGGATAATGTCCGTCACTGTCAGGTGTCTTAAGTGCGTCATATATTGTTTTTATGTTGCATACGTCATGCTGTCCGTCCGCATCCATCTGTATCACATATCTGTATCCCCTGCGCACGGCATATTTGTATCCAAGCTGGAGTGCACTTCCGTACCCAAGGTTAAATACATGTGTAACAAGCGCAAACTTACGCTCACGGACAATGTAATTAGTATTATCAGATGACGAGTCATTGATGACAAGAGTATCCGCATAATCCGTCACATGCATATTTTCCAGTGCATCAAGCACAGTAGATATATTCTTTTCCTCGTTATATGCCGGTATAATTACCAGCAGATCTTTTTCATCACAGCAGCTCATATATATGCTCCATATCTTTGATATTATTTATCTTCTTTTGGGACGCAGCCAACGCCATCATTTCTGCCTTCTCAGGGTTCTCTGTAAGTTCCTGTATGGCATCAGCTATTTTGCCGGGTGTATATTCAAATAATATACCGTCAACACCATTTTCTATCTGTTCACGGTTACCGCTGCAGTCAGATGCCGCTATTACGCAGCCAAGCACCTGTGCCTCCTGAATTGCTATGCTCTTTCCTTCAAATCTTGTCGCATGGACATAGATATCCGTCTGTGCATAATACGGATACGGATTGTTACATGCACCGAGAAGCACAAAATCCTTCTCAAGCCCCGACTTGCGTATCTGCCTGCTTATATCATCACGAAGCGGCCCGTCACCAAGGACATACCATCTTGCCTTAATGCCGCGGTCTTTAAGTATCTTCATGGCTTCAACGGCAATATCATAGCCTTTCTGGTAGGTTATCCTGCCAACTGTGAGAAGCCTGATTCCGTCATAATCATCCGTAAATCCGCCCTCAGCCTTTGCACGCTTTTTAATATTCTCTGTATTGAGGAAATTGTGGAACACTCTCGTCTTATCCACATACTCAGGATATACCTTGAGGAAATTCTCCCTAACCTCATCAGATACCGTAAATATCCTGTCAAGCCTGGCATAGCAGCCCCCATCAAGCTTCCTTGTATAGCCTGATTCTGCATAGTCTATATGCACAAAGCCTGCCTTGTGTTTCGCATTAACATAATCAGCCGTATAATATGTGGAGCCTCCCTCAAGATATGCAACCGCAAGGTCAAATTCCTTATCAAACCTGTCAGCGGTATCCGCAAGCACACGCCACATAAGCTTATCCGTCTGAAATCTTCTATCTCTTATCATTGCAAATGCATTCGACACAATATAACCAAAATCCCTGAACAGCCCGCCTTTTAAAAGCAGCGCCCCAAGAACCGTCTTTATCATGTCAGACCTGCCCGCCTTTGCAAGCACTGATATATCACAGTAACGCTTATTGAGCACTGTCACATGTGCAGGGACCTCATGAATCATCTCCCCCTGAGCCATAAGCACATACAGATACAGCTCATACCGGCTGCTGTCAAACATATTCATAAGTGCAAGCAGCGCTTTCTCTGCCCCCGCCTGTCCCATTGTATTAATTACAAACAATATGCTTTTCTTGTTATTAACATGCTTATCATCCATCATATCTTTGTTATATCCTTACCGGTAATCTGCTTAAGCTCCGCAAGAATCCTCTCATTTTCCTGATTAAGAAGCGACACCTGCATCGCAAGCTCCTGATTGCGCCTTGTCAGAAGTGACACTGCGACTGACAGCTTATACATAACCGCAGCCAGCATAAAAAATGCCACAAACAGTACTATATAATCTGAAGAGCATATAACACTGCTCCATCCGTACAGCCCCGGTATCGTTGAACATATAATTATAAGAATCCCGGCTGCCGCCCAGCTTAATCCAATCCCTTCAGTAACCTTTCTCCTTGCATATGATGCAAAACTCAGTATGATAAGTCCGATTCCGACACATACCATTATCATCCTCAATATAAATGGTGTCATCGTCCCTGCTCCTTTCTCAGATATGCAATACCTGACGGTCTTCCCGCCCTTTTTCTCTTAAGAATACTTCCACGGCAGAATATATGGTAATCTATATTCTTTTCAATCCACCTTAACCTGAAATACGCATAAGTCCAGCCTGCAAGTGCTCCCGCAAGAAGTCCTGAACCGTACCACATTCTTGCAAACTGCGCCGCAATCACACTGCCTGCCGCCGTAAAGATAAAAAATATAAGTGCGGTTCTTAACGCCCCCGTTACGTCCTCAAAATAATACAGGAAAATAAACGAGCAGTACATTATAAATACAATAAAATACGCAGCTGCAAGCACCGGATATATCGTCATTACAAGCCCGTTAAATCCAAATCTGTCAAGTACGACGCTGAATACAAGATACATGACAACCGAGATTATGAACTGTACCCTGACAACACTCATAATCTCATTGACAAGCATACCAAACATCCTGTTTTTCGTCTTTTCAATATCTATATAACGTCCGCCTATTACCGCCTCTGAATATTCTTTATACGATTTGTGAAAATGCATCTCTACATTTGCCATAAAGATAACACTTGTCGAAATATTTGTAAACATCGCGATAAATGATGCCAGATCATAAGACTGCGCATACACAAATGTATCAAGCACATGTGTCCCAAGCTCTGAACCCCAGAACACAAAATTATGCACATAAAGCCCCAGTGCATATAATGTATTGGCTGCTGTCAGCTTCCTGAATCTTCCGATATATTGGATAAGCCTGCCGTAATTGCGGCTGCACATTCCAAAATACTGTCTTAAAGCCGCCAGTGCCAGACCTCCGGTTATACAAAGTCCTGCATCAATCGAAATCAGCATTGATATCTCAGCCGCTGCGCCTGCGGCATAGCGAAGGATCAGCGAAAGTACAACTGCAAGTGCCATGCCGATGAGATAGAAAAGCATTATCTTCTCATAAGTCTTACATATCGAAAGATAATTCATTGTGTAAAATACAAACACAAGTACCATATATCCTATATATCCAAGCATTATGACCGCCGGTGCAACCTTCCCCACGGCAAGTGCGTGTATTACAAATGCAAGGCCCGGCACGGCAGCAATCACCATATTAAGCGCAAGGCCGGTATAATAACACGGCATTATATCACCGAATTTCTCCTCAAATATAATATCTGACATAAGCTTTGATATTACCGCACCCAAAGGAGAAGCCGCAAGCATAGCAAATATAAATATATAGAGCGTTGTGCACAAAAACACTTCTTTTGTTACATATGGAAGATTGTAGAAGCCAAGCAGCTTCTCCATAAGAAGAATTGCCGCCATGACTACAACCATCGGAGTTATTGTTACCGCCGTACTGTAGCCCATTCCCGCCAAGGCTGTAACAATGCTTCTCTTTTCAAATAATTTGTTAAGTCTGACACCTATTCCTGCCATTGCTCTCCATCCTGTCCCATTACTCAAATTGCGAATACAGCTCACGATAAGTCTTACGCATATCCTCCAGCCGGTATCCCGACATCACGCGGGCATACCCGTTATCACCCATAGCCCGCCGAAGCTTCTCATCGAGTGCAAGCTTAGTTATCGCTCCTGCTATCTCTTCCATGTTCATTATGTGTGTCACGATTCCCGCATCACCGTAATCATCCTTCTCACCGTGTATCAGTCCGTAGCAGTTACCCACATCCGTTGCTATCACAGGTTTGTGTGCCGCAAAGCTTTCTAGTATCGTAAGCGGCTGGCCTTCACTTATGCTCGTAAGTATTGTAAAATCCATCCTGCCGATATATTCATCTACATTTACACGCCCTGTAAATACAACATCCTCAAGCTGCATATTTTCAACAAGCGCGTAGCACTCCTTTGCATACTGCTCATCCTCATCGCACGGTCCCATAATCCAGAGCTTCAGCATAGGAACCTTCGCTTTGGCATATGCAAATGCCATAATCAGTGTCTTAACATCCTTAATCGGAGTCACACGAAGCACCGCACCGATATTAATATATCTGTCATCCGGAGCCCTGCCTGCAATATCTGCGAATCTGCCTGTATCTATTCCGTTAGGAGTTATGACAGCTTTGTCTTCCGGGCATCCAAGCTCTATCTGAAGTTCCTTTGCATGTGCATACAGGGATGTAACTATATCCGCACGCTGATAAGCCGCATATGACATTTTTCTGAACTGTTCAATCCACAGATTCTTGAACTCCGCAGCAAGCCATTCCGCTTTGATAAGCTCCTCTTCACGCTCTCTTGTATATATTCCGTGCTCGGATACTATAAGCCCGCATTTATAGCGGTGCTTAGCCATACAGCCGAGGATTCCCGCATAGCCCGTAGCTACACAGTGGTACAGGTCTGCCTTCGGAATATCCGATGCCAGCGTAAAGAAAAGCGGCAGATACATCGAGCGCATCGTCCATAAGAAATCCGAAAATATCATATTGCCGTATCTGGCATTATAGCAGTCTCTCACGGCGCTGAAAAAATCAGGTCCCATAAGCAGTTCATCTATGGACATCCTGTGCCCTGCAAACATATCAAACAGCGTATCCCAGTCCGTATTCTCATTCATGACAAGCCCGTACAGCGCATTATACTGTTTTCTTGTAAGCCGTCTTTTCTTAGGCTTCATCCGCCCCCACTCAGCATCCTCAAGATACACCTCTCGCACCTCAACAACATTGTCCGGAAGTGTGTATTTGAACCTGCCGCTCTGTTCTCTGTTGGAAATAATCGCAAGTATTACGAATTCATATTCAGGAAATGCCTTAATCATGCTGTTTATCCATCCTGATACGCCACCTACCACATACGGATAACAGCCCTCGGCAACCATACATATTCTCATGCTTTCCCTCTCTTCCAATCTGCTGCCTTTCATGCTTTTAATCAGTATACCTCAACGCGTCCGCATCCTTAAGCTTAACTGTGAATTCCCTCTGCTGTGCTGATATAAGATACGCACCGTCCTCTATCTTTTTAAATGAACCGCCATCAACGGCTTCTATCTCTTCTCCGTGCGTCCTCAGAACATAATATGTCACATCCCGGGCTTCATTCTGCAATCCGCTCTGCGTCTCATCCTGTACTCCCGCAAGAGTTACCCTTATCTCATTGCCGTCACGCACACTGCTGCATCTTACCGCCATAAATCGTCTTACGCGGCTGTCAGTCTCAGATACCGTATTCTTGTCAAATGCGCCATAGCTTCCAAGATATCCGTCAAGATTGATTGCAAAGTTCTCATACACATCACTCCACTCAGGCGAATTGTCATCCGGAGCAAGAACATCTGTCATATCAAGCGTTACCGACGAATACCCCAGCGCCGTCTCTATACATCGATTCTTAAAATCATTCATATATGAATAGCCCAGCCCGTCATTCGTGGTACGAAGCTCTGTAACATTACTGCTAAGATATGTAAAAAGCCGGTCTGTCGCATCATAATCCGTAACAACCGTGCGGACATCCTTAAGCAGTGACGTTTTAAGCAGGCTCATGGTCTTATCCCTGCCTGACGCATTTATATACATGGATACCAGCCGGTAATCCGGTACATTTCTTCTAAATGTATCATAATCGGCAACCATCTTCTGTCGCATCGTTGAATCCTGAAGGTTATACGCTGCCCATCCCGCTTCATCTCCATTCTCCCTGAAAAGCCTGAAATAGTACTCAAGTTCATCAGCATCCGGACCGGCACTGTCCTTATAATTATACTGCGGAGTGACCATGTAAGTCACCTTTGCCCCAAGCCTGTTGGTAAGCCCTGACAGGTTCGGCCAGATAATATCGCGCATAGCCTCTGTCATGGTTCTGCTGTAGCGTTTTTTCATCTGCTCACTGTTCTCATCCGCAAATGAAGGATAATTGACCGCTATTACACTCTGTGAATTCACGACAGGATATATTATACTTCCTTCTGCCTCGTAAAGCATTGCGGAATATATTCCAAGTGCCGTATTACTCTGCGCATAGTCGGCATTTATCGCAAATATGCAGGATTTGTCAGTTCTGTAGCGCCATATTATACATGGTTCGTCTTCATTGGCAATCTCACCATACATATCATCATGTACGCCTGCCATGTATACCTTGCTTCCCGCTTTAAGCGCATACCACGCAGCATTAGTCTGCATGTCCTGATATTTCTCTTCTTTTTTATTGTCAGCGATATACCACTTCCCGCCGCCGAGCAGGAATCCGTCAAACAGCCTTATCCCCCTGATTGCGGCGTTGTCATGCACAACCTCCCTTATGCCGAGGAGTGAAGACAGGCGCTGGTTGGATTTTATCGTATCCGCAGAAGGAAGGCTGCAAAAAATCACGGTACAGCCTGTATTAACAATACGTTCAATATCCTCTGTGTATCTAGCATAATTAATCCCTGCGGAATCTATAAATATAACCTCCGGCATATGCTGTGACGCGGGAGTGTATGAAGAAGGGTCATCAACGTAGATTATATTTTTACTGTAATATGAACACCACTGCTTAATAACACGCCCTGTATCAGATGATGCACTTCCGCTTCCTATGACAACAGCATAGTCATTCCCATCAGCCACAGCCTGAGCTCCGTCATTCGTCTGTATTGCCGTATTCTGCGTAAGTACGGTGTCTGAATCCGCATAAGGATTAGTTCCGTAATCGTTATAAAAATTTTTCATAAATTCTGAAAACTGGAACATAAAAAGTACCAGAAACATTATCAGCGTAATTGCCAGAAAATTTCTTCTTGAAACCATTGCTCATCACCTAATCAATTGCAAGATTATACAGACTGTATGGGTTCTGCTTCAGCCTGTAGCAGACAAATTCATCATCCTCATAATATACTGTCATCTCATCCGGATATAGCTTCATGAATTTCTGCGCCCAGTAGTACATTTTGGACATAATCACCCATCTGTTCTCGCCATAATAAACTGTTATTCCGCTGCCGGCAGGCGTGCTTCTTGCCGCTCCCTCTTCCGAAACCATCTGTCCGCTGCCTGCATACGGGTGCAGATAATCGAGAGGTCTTTTCTCAACGTAAAAATATATATACTCCGTATTAATCGTAATTCTTCTGTTATCGTGCTTACTTTCACGAAGATGCACAAATGTTATCGGCTCATAATGATATCCGTGTCCGTACAGCATACGAAGCTCGTCATTGGCAGACACTATCGTCCACGTATTATCTTTGTTGTCATGTATAATATTGGTAAGACACGTTATCGCTCCGTTAGTTTCAAGTCTTGATGTTGTAAACGGCTGTCTCACAAGATTATATCCGAAGCCAAGCGCAATAACCGCAACGCCGGCTGCAAGCGATAACAGATTCGCAATCCATCTTTTCCTGAATACTCCGCCAAGCAGAACGCACGGAATATCCACAATAACACTCATTAATATTGTAATCAGGTAAGCGTAGTAAACTCTCGCCCTGTTATAATCCATAAGCTCAGGAAGTCCAAGCCTCTTAAGCGATACGAGCACCAGCATGAGAACCGACATTGCAGCAACTGACACAAGCACCGCGCCATACTGCGTAACATTATACCCTGCCACATATCTCCATCTGTGGAATATCAGCATCAGAATACCTGTCAGTGCTGCCAGCGCCGCACACGCAAGCACCGCCGGTAAGAAATAAGCAATCCTGAATCTGAGCACATTGGCTGTAAGCCCGGAATCTATATTTTTGTATGCTCCTGTAAGCAGGGCGGTAATTCCGGCTGAATTGCTGCTATTGCCACCCACGTTGCCGCCTGAATTGCTGTTCTGCGAAGGCTTGCTGCCTGCTGTCGGAGACGAACCCGAATTGCCGCCTGCGGCAGGCGCACCCTCACTGCCGCCTGCCGCAGCATTCCCTGTGTTACCGTCCGCTGCTGCCTTAGTCTCCTTCTCCTCCTGCACCTTCTTATCAGCTTCCTTATTAACATCAGATGATGTAGTTGAACTCTGTGACGCTTTGCCAAGAATTACATTAATTCCCCAGCCTATAGAGCCCTGAAGCGGCTTGCCCTGTGCAACCGCAATCCCCATCGGAAGTGCTCCTATTATCACGGCAGCAAGTACCGTAACAACAATCCTTCCAAGATACCGTGGTCTGAAGAACCTGAAAGCAAATCCAAGCATTATTCCGGCACAGAATATTCCGGCTATTACCGTATCATAAAAATGCACTGCAATCGTCATGGCAAAATTGAGTGCAAAGCCCACAAGATACCATGAAGAATCGACATGCCATTTTTTCTTGAGAAGCCCTTCATCAATCTCTGTCTTACGCACTTCAAAAAACTTTATTGCAAAGTAAACTGCCGGAAGTATGAACAGCATACCGTATTCCTGCGGAAGTGCTCCGAGATATCTCCTCGTACATTCAAGATTGTATATGTCATACCCCGCATATACCAGACATCCGGCGTATGCCGCATATCTTGAACGGCAGATGCCCTTTATGAAAAGCAGCAGCATTATATAAATATAAAATGTCTGCGTGAATCCGAACACTCTCAGAAGCACGTATGTATCAATGCCAAATACCTTGTGCATATAGAATATAATGCAGTGATACCCGAACGGATACACGCCCGCTGCAAATATATTATTCTCGTCCATTGCATTTATCCAGTAATTGTGTACCGGAAGGTCTGAGAACGCATAACCGTACAGATTGGCATAATTCTGACCGTACACCCACACAAGACATGCTGCCAGTGTTGCAAATAGCAGTGTTTCTATAAGATTATTCTTTACGAATGAAAATATTTTCCTGATAAGGCGCCCAAACTGCGTGTATAAAGACCTAAACAGCATTTTAACAAATGTTTTGAACCCGATAATTCCCTCAAGCCCCTTATGAAGCACCGTAAGTCCGGCAATTATACGTTCAAGCACTCTGTTCAGTTCCTCATTCTCAGATACCTTTCCTTTTCTGAAAACCTTTATGATATATGCAAGTGCAGCAATTCCTACAGCAGCCGTAATCAGCGTTATGCGGTTTGCAATATGCATAAGCTCAAGAGCAAACACTATGTGCATTATATAGAAATTGCCAATTGTAAAATATACCATGAACCGTTCCAGCGCTCTCCTGTCACGTACTTTTCCGTGAAAAAACAACGCCGGTATGCCCACCGTAATAACAGAATACAGTGCAAATATTCCGGTCATCTGTAATATTGTAAGCATTGTCATTGACATCTTAAAATCCGAGCTCCATTTCTGCCATTTATATTTGTGCCATTTATCAGTTAAAAACCCTTATCAGCTCAAGAGTCTCTTTGTCTATAGTAATCTGCGACCTGCGCAGACTCTCCATTGTCTCAAAGAACTTCTCTCTGTCTCTTGCTTCATAATAAAGCTTAAGCATGCATTTGTAAGGAATCAGGCTGTCCGGATACTCCGAATTACCGACCACGCACCAACGCTCAGCCCTGTCATATTCCTTCATCTCAGTAAGCCTCATGCTTATCATTCCGTAATATTCAGGCGTGAACTGCGATTTGTCAGCCGCATATAGAACCGCACCTATCTCATCAAGCATATCCGTATATGTCTTCTGCTCCATACCGGCAAGCACCTTCTGCTCAAGCACCGTATTCATGTAGTCTATAGCCATGCAGCAGTATTTTGCACAGTTTTCGTCCCTTTTACCGATTTCAATATAAATCCTGCTGACAGTGTCCCTGAACCTGCCAAGCTCATCACGAAGTGCCGTTGCCGCATAATGCGACGTCTCTGAATCCGCACTGTTAAGTGCAAGCGATATCGCCGCAAGCGATTGGCTTACATCACCGCGCAGGACATTCAGCATCAGCGTTCTTAAGCTTCTGTAGTCACTGACGGCAACTGCCTCCTCAAATGACGTTATGTTAAGCTCTCTTTCCTCATCCGCTCTTGCAAATGTCTCTGCCCTGTCCTTGCTGAACACAACCCCCGACAGATCCGCGTCTTTTCTGAAAAATATCCTTCCGGCAGCAAGTGCGGTAATGTAACATGCAAAGCCTGCAGCCGGGCACAAAAGAAACATCGCCGACAAGAGCAGATATCTTTTTCTTCCTCCCGGTATGTGCTGTCTTATCTTTGTATTAGGCACAATAACCAGCCCCCACACCAGGAACGCAAGCGTACATATGCAGTTTACCGCCAGTATTATTATCAGCGTATACGAACTCATGCACCCATCTCCTCAGGTATCTCATATTGGTAGCCCGCCTCGGCAATTCTGTGTTCAACATACCGCATGCCGTCAGCGTCCGTGCTCGCAAGCATTATATACAGGCATCCGTCTCCGGCATCCCCCATATAATCGGTATTACGGATAATACGTTCAAGGCTCTCTCCGGCTTTGGCAATCCCGCCGTCCCCCGCGTCAACCTTTATAAATGAACATTCTGCAAGCCCTCTTCTGCGTGCATTAACAAATGCCCCTGCAAGCGATGTAAATGCATCCTTCTCAAGAATATGTGTGCCGCTTATATATCTCTGCCCCGCAAGAATACTCATATATCTGTCTGCACGCACTACCGAATTCTGCGTCAGCGAGCCTATTATCTTAAGCCTGTTTGCCATGCTCAGATTCATGCGTTCAAACGGAATATCCCACAGCATGACAATAAGCTTCATAACTCCCTCTGACCTGATTGCAAGAGCCATCATAGGAAGCCCCTCCTCAAGCCTTCTGTTCACAAATACCCTGTCTGCGGCAAAATCCTCATACATGTTCTTATATGACCTGAACTCTATAGAATTGCCAAGCTGTCTGGCCGTCTTTGATGTAAATGATATCAGGCGCGCGAAGTTCTCATTGGACACCGTGTATATGGCTACATCACGGCTTTCCATAAGCCTTGACACAACCTCAGCGGCATAGAACAGAACCTCCTCAGGCTCGTATTTGTCAAGTGAGGACGTAATCTCATATATCTTGCCCATGCTGTCACTCTGGTTGACTATCTGACGCTCCATCTCATTCTTAAGCTTTACGTTGGTTCTGTTTATCTCCTCAATGTCTCTGAGCCTGTGCTTAAGGTATTCAATCTCATCGTCCTTATCCCTCTTAAGCACAACGAGCCGGTCTCTCAGATATCCTACCGCAAGTCCGAGTATTACAAGCTGCGCTATCCATACATAAGTATTGTAATCAACAATTACCTCAAGGCCGCTCTTAGTATACATCTGCCTGAAGCAGTATCCGGCAACCGCAAGTATCGCAGAAAATGTTGCCTGCTGCTGTCCGTATATGATTGCAAACAGAAGCACATACAGAAGATAGCTGTCGAGCTTTCCGAAGAACTGGCTTCCCACCGCCCTGTTATTAATCATGAAAAATGGTATAAAGCATATCATATTTTCAATAAACGGAACAAATGTCTTAAGAATGGACTTAAGAGATGCTGCTATCTGCTGCGACCTGCTCAGCTGCTCCGCCTTTTTTGTGATGTATCTTCCCGGATTCTTATTAACCGCCTTAATTACCGCCTCTGCGCACTCCTTTGTGCCTGAGAATATTGCAAATGTAAACTCCTCGGCATAGTCATGCACCTCAAGTTCCTCAACCCATATGACATCCTCTGAATCGTCATATACTACTGGAACCCTTCTGCCAAAGGCTGCATTTATCATATCAATCATATCACTGTACGATATGTGGCTGTTGGTAGTTACGGTATACACCGGATATCTGCACTTTTCTGCTGTAAATATATTATAGAGGAACCATACAGCATCCGGCAGTGCAAGCAGTGATACATCCGTGCCCGGGCAGTGAATCTGTCCGTCCTCAAGCATCTCAACACACGCTCTTGAACATACATCCCGTACCTCCTGCGCATTCTTCGGCACAAAGCAGATATTCTCAGCTCTTGCAACTATTATATCCATTCCGGTTGCAATCCTGTAATTGGCACATGTTGTCTCACCCTGACGCACCGATCTTGCCTTGATAACTGCAGCATTCTCCTGCGATGCCTGAGTCATATCTGCCCTGTATACCTCCTCAGAGGACAGATATACAAATCTTCCCCGTCCGAGCCTTGAATATGCCGCAAGCATGTTGCCAAGCGCTGCCGTGTAAGCCACCTGTGCATCCTCAAGTCCGTTCCAGTCAAACGAATCATCATATGCCCCCGCAAATATCGTAAGATCCGGCATTATGCTCTCAAACACATCCTTCATGCACGTGTTGTCATACTCAAATATATATTTTTCATATACATGCCTGTAATGCGTACGCTTACTGCTCATCAGGGCAAATACCCTGTGTCCTTCCTTATTAAGCTTATCGGCTATCGCGCCTGTAATCCTGTTCGCATCACCAATCAATAATACTTTCATTATTCCACCCGATTAAATGTTGAGTTATATTCATTATTCCGGGACAAAAACCCCGGCTGTGCTGCAAGCTGCCTGACAAATGCATTGACATCTGCCAGCGCCTCTTCTACTGATATACCATACTCCGAAGCAAGCTGCATTGCAATCTCTTCTGCCGTTTTATTCCCGATAAATCCCCTGAATATCTCCGCACCGCTGTCATTGACCGGAACCGGAGGCGTATATCTGTCAGGTGTCTGTGCGCATTTGATTATCCACCATGTTCCTGCCGCATGCTCCAATGCATATTCCGAATTAAATGCCATAATTACCAGCCCCTCTGTATCAAGCTTTATTGTGCATATTGTATCATATTCGGACCGCATTTGTATATTACTTGTCAATTGACAATGCATGATGTTTTTTATAGTATGATATGAGTATCAGATGCAGATTTTGCACTCCTATTCATGCATCTGGATTACTATATTGGTGAGGATTTTAGTTTATATGGAAAAACGTGAATTAAATGACAATGAAAAATATATGAAGGAAGCCATAAAGCAGGCGCGCAAAGCCTACAAAATCGGGGAATCTCCCATCGGCTGTGTGATTGTGTATCAGAATAAGATTATTGCCCGCGGCTACAACCGCCGCAATATCGACAAGACTACTCTCGGACATGCCGAGATTACGGCAATCAGAAAGGCAAGTAAAGTTATCGGTGACTGGCGCCTTGAGGACTGCACAATATATGTCACTCTTGAGCCATGCCAGATGTGTGCCGGTGCCATAGTTCAGGCAAGAATTCCCCGCGTTGTGATTGGCGCCATGAACCCCAAAGCCGGATGTGCAGGCTCAGTCCTGAATCTGCTTGAGATACCGCAGTTCAACCACCAGTGTGATGTAGAACGCGGCGTACTTGCAGACGAATGCTCCGGGCTTATGTCATCATTTTTCAGGGAACTCAGGGAGCAGAAGAAAAACAAATAAAACAACACAATAACCTGTGTAAAGGCCTTTTCAGGGTATATTCCCATTTATAGCCTCTACACAGGTCCTTTTTAAGAATTTAGGAAGTTTATATAATAAACATATTACTATGCCTATCAGCAATCTGACATATATCCGGCAAGCGTTTCTCTTACAGCTCCCGCTCCCGGCAATTCCAGTTTTTTAACTATACCTGCATTTTCTTAATAATACCATCATAAAAATCAAGCACTGCCTTAATATCCTTATCATCCGGATGCCCCTTTGCAATGCCGCCTATAAGCCTGAACGGGCCAAATGTGTCATAGCCCTTGCACGAAAACCTGTCTGTAATGCTGCAGCGCTTATTTTTGAGTATTGCCTCTATAGAGCCGAAGGCTGCGCTTCCGCCGTGCGTGCATATTAAAAATACAGTCTTTTCCTGCGGCAGATTAACGGATGCAAAGTTAAGCACCGCCTGATGGAATTTGCCGTAATATATTCCTGATGCAAAGCCTATTGCATCATATTCCGAAAGATTTTTCTCTTTTATCTTTGTGGCATCGATAAGTTCCGTTCCGTAAGCATCTGCTATTGCATCAACAAGCTTTTTTGTATTCCCATGATGTACGGATGCATAAACAATTGCTATTTTCATATAGATAACCTCTTATACTAGCATATCTCTCCGGCGAGTGCCGCTCTTGCTGCGCTTGCAGGTGAACCAAGATATATGCCTACCTTGGAAGAACCCATTCTTCCGAGGAAGTTACGGTTGTTTGTGGCAAGAATCTTCTCGCCGTCAGCCATGATTCCGCATGCACGTCCACAGCAGAGACCGCAGCCCGGCTGTGTTATAATTGCTCCGGCAAGTGCAAGATCCTTGAGATACCCTGCCTTGGATGCCTCTTCATATATGCTTCTGCTTGCAGGAGTTACGATAAGTCTCATATAATCTGCAATCTTCTTACCACGAAGAATGTCCGCTGCAACCTTGATATCCTCAAGTCTTCCGTTAGTACATGAGCCTATGAATACCTGATCAATCTTAGTTCCCTTAAGCTCGCTTACAGGATGGATGTTGTCTACCTGTGAAGGACACGCAAGTACGGGAACGAGTGTTGATGCATCATACTCCATTACACGGCAGTACTCAGCGTCAGCATCAGCCTCAAGCCATGCAACATCATCGTAATTGACACCTGAGAATTCAGCCGTCTTTTCATCAGGTGCAAACAGCGCTGCCTTTGCTCCTGCCTCAATCGCCATATTGGCTATTGTCATCCTTGATGCAACCGTCATATTGTCTACAGTGCTTCCCGAGAATTCAAGAGCCTTGTATGTAGCACCGTCACTTCTCAGGTCACCAAGAAGTCTGAGGATAATATCCTTGGCATATACACCCTCAGGAAGTTCTCCGTTAATCACAACCTTAATAGTCTCAGGGACCTTAATCCACATCTCGCCTGTTCCGAGGACAGCCGCCATCTCAGTGTAACCGATTCCCGATGAAAAACATCCTACGCTTCCGTAAGTTGTTGTATGTGAATCAGTGCCGAATACTATATTACCCGGCTTTGCATAACCCATCTCCGGCATAAGCTGATGGCAGATACCATCTGCCCTGTGAAAATTCTTAAGTCCCTGCTCCTTAACAAATGCATCACCAATCTTAAAATGTCTTACATCCTCGACAGCACTTGTCGGTACAAGATGATCATAGATAAGCACAACCTTATCGGCATCCCACACCTTTTTAAATCCCATCTCATGGAACTTGTCCACAACAAACGGAATAAATATATCATGAATCATTACCCTGTCAACATTAACGGTAACAATTGCTCCCGGCCTCACATCTGCCTTGCCGGTATTCTTCATAACTATCTTCTCAATTAATGTATGTCCCATACTAATCTCCATTCCGCAAACACAAATCTTGCGTGTGAAAAATCAGATATTAATCTGTATTTTTCACACTAATCCATTCCGCTTCTGCATAGCCTTAACAAGTCCGCCCGCATTAAGAATCTCCATAAGATTATCAGGAAGAGGTTCTATCGGATAATCCTTGCCGTTAAATGTAATCTTGTCATTCATGATAACTGTCAGCTCATCACCCTCCCTGACAGCATCAGGAATATCCTTATTCTCTATAAGCAGAAGTCCGTTATTTATTGAATTACGGAAGAATATTCTCGCAAATGATTTTGCAATTACGCATCTTATATTAAGATGCTTGATTATCTCCGGTGCCTGCTCTCTTGATGAACCGCAGCCGAAGTTCTTGCCTGCAACGATTATGTCACCGTCACCTATCTGTCCTGCAAGCTCAGGTCTCAAAGGTGAAAATGCATATTTTTTCATATCGTCAACTGTCTTAAGCGCAAGGTACTCTGTAGGGATTATGATATCCGTATCGATATCGTCACCGAGCACCCACACTTTACCTGTAAATTTATCCATAACTGTCTCCTTTTCCTACAGCTCGTCAGGGCCGCATATCTTACCTGCTATTGCTGAAGCCGTAACAGTAGCCGCTGAACCGAGATATACCTTAGATGTCTTATGTCCCGCACGTCCCTTGAAGTTACGTGTACCTGTTGATATAAGAACTTCATTCTCACCGATTACGCCCTGGCAGCTTCCCCAGCATACACTGCAGTTGGCATTCATGACCATTGCGCCTGACTCCATGAATATATCAATAAGCCCCTCATCGAGTGCCTGAATATAAACATTATTGGATGCAGGAGCTATAAGGAATCTTACGTCAGGATTAACCTTTCTTCCCTTAAGAATCTCAGCGGCAACACGGAGGTCATCTATTCTTCCGTTATTACATGAGCCAAGAAATGCCTCGTCAATCTTAACATCACCGACCTGTGAAAGCGGAATAACATCATCAACAAAATCAGGTCTCGCAACTACAGGCTCAATCTTATCAAGGTCATACTCATATACCTTAAGGAACTTTGCATCCTCGTCACTGACATACATGTTGTCCGCCCTGCGTCCGTGCTCCTTAATAAATTCCTCAACCTTTTCATCTGGCTCTACAATACCTGTCTTGGCACCTGCCTCAACAGCAAGATTGCACAGTACAAATCTGTCATTAACACTCAGGTTATGTGCTCCCTCTCCTGCGAACTCCATGACCTTGTAATTGGCTCCGTTAGCCCCGATATCACCGATTATAGTAAGAATAAGGTCTCTTGGATATACACCTTCCCTTAACTTACCCTTAAGGTTAAAGCGGAGTGTCTCAGGCACCATGACCCATGACTTGCCTGTAACCATTGCATACAGGAAATCGGTACATCCGACACCCGTACCAAATGCTCCGAGTGCTCCGTATGAGCATGTATGTGAGTCGGCACCGAATATAAGCTGTCCCGGCTCAACAAAATTTTCAAACATAATCTGGTGGCATACGCCCTTGCCCTCAAAGAACTTAATTCCGTTCTCTCTGGCAAACTCGCGCATCTTCTTATGAACTGCTGCCGTCTTAGGATTCTCTGCCGGAATATTATGATCCACGATAAATACAATCTTATCCTTGTCGGCAATTCTTGGATTCTTCAGCTTATTGTTGTACATATCTATTGTAAGATGTGTTGTTCCGTCATTACTCATAAGGTAATCAAGCTCAACAGTATGTATCTGTCCCGGCTTAACCTCTTCAACACCGGCTGCTCTTGCGATAATCTTTTCAGCTATAGTCATTCCCATTGTGCAATCCCCCTAGTTCTCTTCCTTGTTAAGTGAGGCAATAAGTCCGCCCGCATTAAGAATATTCTGCATATATTCAGGCAGCTTTGTACATGTAAATTCCTTACCGCATGCCTTAACAGTTCCTGCTGTAAGGTCAATATCCGCCTCGTCACCTGCGGCAACATTATCATGAAGGTCTTCGCATACAAGCACAGGAAGTCCTATATTGATTGAATTTCTATAGAATATTCTAGCAAATGACTTTGCATAAACTGCCTTTATTCCAAGTGCCTTAAGAACACTTGGCGCCTGCTCTCTTGATGAACCGCAGCCAAAGTTGTCTCCGGCAACAATTATATCCCCATCCTTAACACCGGAAGCAAAATCTGCATCAAGTGACTCAAATGCATGTGACTTCATCTCATCAATATTCGGCAGAAGCAGATACTGCGATGCAATAATCTGGTCTGTATCAACGTCATTGTCAAATTTAAAAATACGACTCATAAATCCTCACCTTTTTCCCTTCATATGCCATTAATTCTTCATACGCCATGATATCATATATCATAAATGTGCTGCTATATGCATGTTACCGGCACTCAGTAAATTATACACGTATACAGCGTACTTCTCAAGATATAATTACTCTTATTGATTTTCTCATTTTTTTATCATATCATATGTAATAAGATATGTCTAAAATCGACTGCGAACAGAGGTCAGGATGAGTTCATTAAAGTTTGAATACAGAGACAACGGAATAATTCTTAAGACATTAACCCCCGCCAGTGCGGAGCGTGTGCTGATGTTTTATAAAAAGAACAGTAATTCTTTTGATGCATATGAGACCGCCAAGCCGGAGGGCTTCTACACCTTAGGCTTTCAGAAGAGGCTTATTGCTGCTGAGAATGAGAGCTTTCTT
>ULSS01059206.1_pt1 | contig 99323 bp, 90 predicted proteins | sample 1956901 | NCBI WGS metagenome assembly ULSS01 (sample SAMEA4835714, study PRJEB28245) | human gut metagenome | biome: gut microbiome; material: fecal sample | place: Denmark | collected 2008
GTGTCGTCGGCAATTTTCCTTATCGGATAATCGGTACGCATTACTCTGTTTTTCATATTTTACCCCTTTATTTTGTATGATAAACTTGCTCTTTTGCAAATATATCGTTTTTTTGCAATGAAAAAGCCCGACCGAAGCCGGGCTTGATGTTTATAAACCGTAACCTATGTCAAACGCTTTCTGGTTGACGGGGATTACCTTGGGTTTTGCGTGGAAAACCTTTTCGATGGTGCTCAGCATTACTTCCCTCGGGAAGAGATTGCTGTACTTCATATACGCGCCCAGAACCACTATATTCGCCGTCTTGTCGTTGCCCGCTTCGTGCGCGAGTTCGTTTGCGGGGACGTAAATCGTGGTAACGTCTGTGCGCTCCACCTTGTCGGAAATAAGGCTGCTGTTGACGATGATAAGTCCGCCGGGACGCACCTTGTTTTTGAATTTGTCAAGGCTCGGTTTGTTCATTGCGATAAGCGTGTCGGGCACCGCGATGATGGGCGACGCGACTTCCGTATCGTCAACGACAACGCTGCAATTCGCCGTACCGCCGCGCATTTCGGGACCGTACGACGGAAGCCAGGTTACCGCTTTGTTTTCGTATAAGGCGGCGTATGCGATAAACTGTCCGAGCGACAAAACTCCTTGTCCGCCGAAACCTGCGATGATTATCTTTTCCATACTTATACCTCCTTAAAAACGCCAAGCGGGTACAGCTTTTCCATATCGCCCGCAACGTATTGAAGGGCTTGTTCGGGCGTCATGTGCCAGTTGGTCGGGCAGCTTGACAAAAGTTCCACCATCGTAAAACCGTCGCCGTTAATCTGATGTTCAAAGGCTTTTTTGATTGCCTTCTTTGCCTGAACGATGTGTTTTACGTCGCACAAACTTTGTCTTGCGATATAAGCGGGGCCCGTAAGCGTGGACAACAGCTCGCACATTTTCACGGGGTTGCCGTTGATTTCGGGATTTCTGCCGTAAATACAAGTCGTCGATTTTTGCCCGTCAAGGGTGGTCGGCGCCATTTGTCCGCCGGTCATGCCGTAAATCGCGTTATTGATGAAGATGACGGTGATTTTTTCGCCGCGCGTCGCCGCGTGCACGATTTCCGCCATACCGATACTTGCAAGGTCGCCGTCGCCCTGATAAGCAAACACGACGTTGTTCGGATTGGCGCGCTTTGCTCCCGTTGCGACTGCGGGTGCGCGACCGTGCGACGCCTGAATCATATCGCAGTTGAAATAGTTATACGAGAACACGCTGCATCCGACGGAAGCGATTCCTATGCAATGTCCTTCCGCGCCGAGTTCTTCCAGAACTTCCGCAACGAGTCTGTGCGCGATGCCGTGCGTGCAACCGGGGCAGTAATGGAACGGCACGTCTGTCAGCATTTTGGTTTTTTCAAATACTTTTGCCATTATTTTTTTACCTCCCCTTTCACGAATTCGACAATGTCTTCGGGCGTCATGACGTTGCCGCCGGTGCGACCGAAGAAATCGACGGGTTTCTTACATTCGATTGCGAGTTTCACGTCCTCGATCATTTGTCCCATTGAAAGTTCGGAACATACGAATCTTTGGACAGTCGGGTTGTTTGCGACTTTCAAAAACGCTTCGTTCGGGAACGGGTACAACGTGATAGGTCTTAAAAGTCCTGCCTTTATGCCCTGTTCGCGCAAGATGTTCACGGCGGATTTTGCGATACGCGCGACAGTGCCGTATGCCGTCAGTACGATTTCGGCGTCGTCGCAAAGGTATTCTTCATATCTCGTTTCGCGACTTGCGATCAGGTCGTACTTTTCAAACTGTCTGTGGTTAAGTTCTTCCAGCGCGTCGGGCTCGATATACAAACTGTTGACGATACGACGGTTTTCGCCGACGCCGCTTCCCGTTGCCGCCCAGTCTTTTTTCGGAAGTTTTTCGATATCTTTCATTTCGGGCAGTTCGACCGCTTCCATAATCTGACCGAGCATACCGTCGCCCAGAATCATAACGGGAATACGATATTCGTCGGCTTTGTCAAAAGCATTGTACAAAATATCGACGCATTCCTGCACGCTGTTGGGACCGTAAACTAGCATATGATAATCGCCGTGTCCGCCGCCCTTCGTCGCCTGGAAGTAGTCGCTTTGTGCAGGCTGAATACCGCCGAGTCCGGGGCCGCCCCTGACCATATTGATGATTACGCACGGAAGTTCCGCGCCGGCGATATACGAAATGCCTTCCTGTTTCAACGAGATTCCGGGGCTTGACGAGCTTGTCATTGCGCGAGTGCCTGCCGCCGCCGCGCCGTAAACCATATTGATTGCCGCGACTTCGCTTTCCGACTGCACGAACTGTCCGCCGACCTCAAAAAGACGCCAGCTCAGATATTCGGGAATTTCGTTTTGCGGGGTGATGGGGTATCCCGCAAAGAATCGACAGCCGCCGCGTACTGCGGCTTCCGCGATTGCTTCGTTACCTTTCATAAGTTTTTTCATCTTTCCACCTCTATAACGACGTCGGGACAAGTGATCGCGCACGACGAACAACCCGTGCATTTTTCCTTGTCGGTGACTTCGACGTAATAATAACCCTTGTTATTGCTGTGCGCCGAGATGGCAAGAATTTTTTTGGGACAGGCAAGCGTGCACAATCCGCAACCCTTGCAAGCCTCCGTATTGATGATGATTTTTGCCATAATAAACCTCTGTTTAATATACAAACCGCCGACAATCGTCGGCGGTGTTTTTCTTTTTTGCTCGCGAAGGAACCGCCTTTTTATAAGGCATTCTCCCTCTTACCTTATGTAGTTATCAGTCACCGAGAAGCGCTGCGAGTTTTGCGATGATATCGTCATCGTCGTTCGCTGCTGCGGGGCGTGCCGCGGGACGTGCTGCGGGCGCGAGAGCGGGAGCCGCTTTCTTGGGAGCAGCGTGCGATACTTGCGTATAAAGCAAACCTTCTTCAAGGATGATGGTCTGGTTGCATTTCGCGCTGTTGTCGTCGGGCGTGATAACGCCTGCGTAAACTTCGATGCCGAGGTTGCGGAGATAGCTGATCAAAGGTTTAATGTTTCCTTTGCCGTACAGAAGGAAGATACCGTCGATTTTGCGGTTTTCTGCAAGACGGGTAGCGTCGATGACCTGACGAAGGTCAAGTTTACCTTTTCTCTTTCCTGCGAGAGAGGACAACGCGTCATAGTTATTGTCTGCGATGAAGTCTGCGTAGTCTTTGGTACGTTTTGCGCTGTATCCGTAGAATTTGCAACCTGCGACGTCGCCGTACTTGGATACTTCTTTCAATGCCTTTTCAAAGGAAGTGAACGGTACGCGGACACTTTCGATATCGGCTAAAACAACGATTTTCTTGGTATTCATAAATAACCCTCCATTTATTAACAATGTATATTATTTTTCAAGTTCTCTTTTATAAAAGAACAAATATTGCTGTGCGTATCCCGACAGGTCGCCGAACTTATCCGTCAGAGCCTTTCTGATTTTTGCGGGATTGTCCTCGTGCCCGAAGTAGGAATTGTAAACCTTTTTTATCCAGGTATCGACGGGGAAAACGTCTTCTCGCCCGAAACCGAACAACAGTATGCAATCCGCAACTTTCGGCCCGACGCCTTTGAGCGTCATAAGTTCCTTCCTTGCCTTGTCGGTCGAAAGCGTTTGAAGACCGTCAAGGTCAAAACCGTCTTTCACCGCGCGCGCCGTTTCGACGATATAAGGGGCGCGATACCCGAGCCCTGCCTTGAAGTAATAATCGGCGTCTTTTCCGGACAACGCTTCTGCCGTCGGAAATGCATTGAAACCGTCGCACCTGTCGCCGAGAGCCGTCGACAGCCTTTCGATAATCGATTTTATGCGGGGAATGTGGTTGTTTGCCGAAATTATGAAACTTATCAAGGTCTCAAACGGATCTTGTTGAAGAATTCTTATCCCCTGTCCGAAATCGATTGCCGCACGAAAAAGGCCTTTATCACCCAATTTCAACCTAATTATATCATAGTTTTTGCACAAATCAAAGTATTTTACAAAAAAATTTTCGTCCGTGCAGGCTATTTCTACGTTATTTTTTACGTTTTTTAACCGGGCGCGCTGATTTTTCGCGATTATTTCGTATCCGTCGTCGATTTTTTTATATCGGAACACCTGTCCGCATTCCAGAGTTTTCCGTATATCGAAGTCACGGGGATTTATTACGGTAATTTTACCTTTTTCGACAATATAATCCATAAGGATTATATTAAATCCGGAAAAATACCGCTGTCAAGCGTTTTTTTACTTTATTTATCCATAAATATGCGCGCGCGTGAGAATTTTCGCACAAAAAAACCCTGCGAAATCCTCGCAGGGTGCTTCGTTTTTCAACTTATTCCGCTTCGTAAACCGAAACTTGTTTATCGTTTTTGCCCTTTCTTTCAAAACGGACGATGCCGTCTTTCAATGCGTAAAGCGTATCGTCGCTGCCGATACCTACGTTGGTGCCGGGATGGATTTTCGTACCGCGTTGGCGCATAAGAATGTTGCCTGCAAGCACGAATTGTCCGTCGGAACGCTTGGGACCGAGGCGTTTTGCCGCGCTGTCACGTCCGTTGTGCGAACTACCCGAACCTTTTTTATGAGCAAATAATTGTATATTAATAAACATATTACTTTACCTCCAATTCAATGAAATCCGAAAAGCCTTCGTGCAAATCGAAGATTCCCAGATATAGTGTGTTCAGAATCATATCGGCGTCGCGGCGTCTTTCCTTTGAAAGCGGGGGGAGCGTGAATTTAAGATATCCGTCTTCTTCCCTGACTTCATAATCGAGATCGATGCCGGCAACCTGCATAAGCCCCAAAGCCGCCGTCTGTACGATGGACGATAACGCGCTGCAAACGATATCTTCGCCTTCAACGCCGTATCCCGTATGCCCGTCGCATTCGACGCTTACGATACTGCCGTTATGTTTTTGAATCCTGACCTTTGTCATTACTTTTTAATGGACAAAATTTTGAGTGCGGTGTAGGGCTGACGATGTCCTTGACGTTTGCGCTCGTTCTTCTTGGCTTTGTATTTGTAAACGATAACCTTATCGGATTTGTCGCTGTACAAAACTTCCGCCTCGACTTTGGCCTTTTTGAGGTCGTCGCCGACAAGCACCTTACCGTCGTCCGCAAGCATAACTACGTCCAAAGTTACCTTGTCGCCTTTGTTGGCGTCGAGTTTCTCAACCTTAATAATCTGGTCCTTTTCAACTTTGAATTGTTTACCGCCGGTTGCGATAATAGCGTACATATTAAATACCTCCTCTCTCCAGTCTCGCTATCGGGGTGGCGCAAGCGCACTTTGTACCCTTTCTACGCGGCACGAAATGTAATATAACAAAAAAAATCGGCAATGTCAACCGATTTTATTATATAAATAATATATGCGCGCCCGAAAAACCGCATTTTTACGCATAATATTAAACGTTCGGTCAAACAAATAAGGATTCCCAAATCACCCTAATAAAAAAGCACACGCTTGGGTGCTAAATATAGTTCTCTTAAAACGGCGAGAAATTTGCAAATATAATAAATTTCTCTTAAAAAGTCAGAATTTTGATGCTATTAAGCCCCACAAGTACACAGTATCTTGTGGGGACCCCGTGTTTTTCTCGGCGGGTATCAAAATACCAACTTCCCTAAAACGGCGAGAATTAGCAAATATAATAAATTTCCCTTAAAAAGTCAGAATTTTGATGAGATTTTGACGTTTCTTGGCAAGTTCTTACGAGGGCGCGTACTTTGGCGTACGTAACTGAGTAAGGTTTTGCCAAAAACTCAAAATGTCGCAAAATTATGACTTTTTAATAAAGGAGTTTGGCGTTTTCGGGTAAGGTCAGGACAGCTTCGTTCGTCGGCGAAAGGCTGAACTTTTCGCGGTGTAAAAGCGCGTCGGGAATAATGTAGATGCGCTTGCCTTTCCAAATCGTTTTGCACTCTCTTTCAAGGTAACGCAAAGCGAATATTTTGTTGTAAACGTCGGGGTTTGCGGTAACGATGACGGAACGCGGATCCTCGTCGCTCATCAGATTCATAAGTGCTTCGCGAATACGCATAATGACGTATTCTTCCGAGAAAACGAACCCGTCGCCCTGACAATACGGACATTCCGAAAGCAGCAGATCGTAAACGCTGCTTCTTGTTTTCTTTCGCGTGACTTCGACAAGTCCCAAAGTGGTCATGACGGGTTTACTGGTGCGGACGCGGTCTTTTTTGAGTTCCTTTTCAAAAGCGGCAAGCAGTTTTTTGCGGCTTTCTTCCAGCTCCATATCAATGAAGTCGACGATGACGATACCGCCGATATTGCGAAGGCGCAACTGTTTGGCGATTTCCTCCGCCGCCAGAAAGTTGGTGTTGAGGAATGTTTTTTCCAAATCGTTCTCGCCGACGTATTTTCCGGTATTGACGTCGATTGCCGTCAACGCTTCGGTGCGGTCGATGACGATATACGCGCCGTTTTTCAAAATTACTTTGCGTTTTATGAGTTTTGAAATCTGCGACTGCAAATTGTAATAAGTGAACAGGTTTTCGGTGCCTGTGTAAAGTTCCACAACATCTCTGTCGCCGTAAATTTCGACAAGACTCTGGCGAAGGTCGCGGGCAACGATTTCGTTGTTGACGATAATGCGGTCGATATCGGAGTCCAAAATATCGCGGATTGTGCGGAAGATAAGGTCGCCCTCTTCGTAAACGACGTCGCCGTCCTGCGCGGTTTTGTAACTCTGCACGATGTTTTTCCATTTCTGGACAAGGGAATTCATTTCCTTGACGATATCCGCGTCGTCGGCGTTCTGCGCGGCGGTGCGAATGATAAAGCCAACGCCCGCGGGGCAGTTTTCTTTGACAAGTTTCAAAAGCGCGTCTCTTCTTGCCTCGTCGGAAATTTTATGAGATATGCCGACGTAATCCATCTGCGGCATAATAACCACGAGCCTGCCCGGCAACGATATGTTTTGCGACACCCTGACGCCTTTCGTGCCGAAATAATCCTTGACGACCTGACACATAATGCGGTCGCCCGGCGACACGTTGAGTTTTTGCGGTATAACGAGCGCGCCGTCGCCCAAAGTGGTCTTATCGACAAGCGTTTCGCCAGCGTAAAGGAAGGCGTTTTTTTCAAGTCCGATATTGACAAACGCCGCTTTCATTCCCTGCAAGGTATTGACGACTTTGCCCTTGTAAATGTTGCCGACGATTTTCGGTTTCGTTGCTTTTTCGACGTAATATTCCTTCAACTCGTTATTTTCGGTCATTGCGACGCAAACGCGCTTCGGGTGGTAGTCGATGAAGAGTTTTTTCATAAAAATTCCTTATAAAACGTCGGATTTTTGAAAATTCCGCCGTGCAAACGGTGTTTTTCGCGTCCGACAAAACTATATTCAACCGAATTCGATTATTCGATTTTCATTCATTTATGCAATTAAATATTGTAATATGCATGAAAAAAAATGTCAAGGGATATGGGATTTTAAGTCGTTGGCATATATCGTGAAAATCCGCCGTATAATAGCGTGAGGTGACAAATATGAAATACGAAGACATCGATAACGTGGAAAACCAGATTATCAACAACGATTACGTTTCGTACGACGTAAAACCCGCGCGCAAATCGCGGCAATTCTTTGAGAAAATCAAAGGCTCTTTCAATAAGGAAGGCACGGGCAGTCTGCTGATTCTGCCGCTTATGGCGCTTACCGCGATTTCCCTCGGCTTTCTGATTGCACAAATCGCAAAATACGCAAGCATTGCCGCGCTTACTTCGATATTGACCTGAAAAAGTGAAAATCAAAATTCACCCGATGTCGATAATCGTTGCCGCCCTTCTCGTGTGGAAATTCGGCATCGGGGCGTTTTTATCGAGCGTTCTTGCGGTTACTCTGCACGAATGTTTCCATGCGATCGCCGCGAAAACAAGAGGTTATCCGTCCGAGCGGATAATTTTTTTGCCCTACGGCGCGACGCTTTACAACAATCACGATTTCGACAAAACATCCAACGTAATAATCGCGCTTGCAGGGCCGCTTCTGAACCTTTCGCTTGCGCTTTTTACCGTGGCGATATGGTGGATTTTTCCCGAAAGTTTTGCTTATCTTCAAACGTTTTTTTACGCAAATCTCTGGACGGGGCTTTTCAATCTTTTGCCGGTAACTCCGCTGGACGGCGCAAGGGTTATCGAGGCGATTTCGGGATATAAACCGAGAGTGATAAAACTGCTCAGAATTTTTGGGATAATCCTGTCGCTCGCACTTCTTTTATTTTACCTGTTTTCGCTAAAAACCACGCCGAATTTCACCTTTCTCTTGATGGCGGCGTTTCTGATGATTTACAACATTTTTGAAAGCGACGCGGCAGACCTGAAATACCTTAACAACGCTTCCCCGATTGTGAAAAACTATGACAAAGGCGTTATCGGTCAAACGCTGTATATCGACGAAAACGCAACTTTACAGCGCGTTTTATACCTGATAAAACCCGATTATCGTTATGTTTTTTACGTTATGAAAAACAACGAAGTCGTGTGTAAACTCGGCGAAGACGATATGCAACGATTGATTCTGAACAATCCGCTTTTTAAAAAAATCGGCGAGGTTATTCCCCGAAACTTCCGAAATCCTTAACCCGTATGGCGGTTGCGTCGATAAGAATATCCAGCCCGTATTCCGACGGTTTCAGACACACTTTTATGCTTCCGGGATACAGCTCGAAATAAGTTTTCAGCATATCGTTTACGTCGCTTTTCAAAAGGTCGTTGAGCCTGTCGGGATGGGAAACTTTATCGCTTAAAATGACGTTTTTCAATCTTTCGCTTGCAAGTTTTGCAGTCTTTTTCACAGTCCGAAAAACCTCCTGATTCTTGTGCCGAGTCCTGCGCGCGAAACGCAGTCGTAAATGTTTTTCGTGCCGTTTATGACGTTCGACGCAAGCATCTTGAAAGCGCGCCCCGAGGTCGTGTCGAAAGGCACTTTTCCCGTCTGCGAATACATCGTGATATAATCGTCCTCGGGAATAACTCCGACAGGCTCGCATCTGACGGCGCGCACTATATCGCCCGCACTCATCATTTCGCCCTTCGATACCATATCGCCGCGCACGCGGTTCACGACAAGTCCGACGCTCATAAGACAGTACCCTGACAGTATCGACAACACTTTGTCGGCGTCGCGCACAGCCGAAATATGCGGCGTCGTTACGACGATTGCCTCGGTTGCCGCCGATACCGCGCGGTGAAATCCGTTGTCGATGCCCGCGGGACAATCTATTATCACGAAATCGAAGTTGAGCGCGAGCGCGTCCACGACGTTTCGGAAACTGCACGCCGTAATAAGCGGACTGTCCTGAATTTTCGCCGACGGCAAAACGTAAAGCGTGGGATTGTCGACGTCCTGAATCAACGCCTGTTTCAGTCTGCATTTCCCCGATATGACGTCAAGGACGTCGTAAACCACCTTGTTTTCGACCGCAAGCACGACGTCAAGGTTATTAAGCCCGATATCGGCGTCCACAAGCACGACTTTTTTGCCCGTTTCCGCAATCGCGATTCCGAGACTTGCCGTGAGCGTCGTTTTGCCGACGCCGCCTTTTCCCGATGTAACAACAATTTTTCTTCCCACAATTTACCTCCGCATATATGGTAAACCGTGAAATTCTGCAAAAAAAAGCGTTTCTAGTAAAAGAAACGCCGATTATGTCGATTTATGTCAAAACCACAGTCTTTTGTGTCAAAAGAACACTCAATGTGTTTTTTCGTGATTTTGCTTGTTTTTATATGTTTTTATTGATTTTTCGGACGATTTCGATAAATATCCGTCAATCCACCTTCATATTAAGCATCTGACTTAACGCTTTGCCGTCTTCCAGAAGCACGCCGCCGCCGAGAGCCGCGGCATTGTCATAATCTTTCAGCTGCGTTATCGGCAGGTAAAGTCTGACGCCCAGATATTCGATAAGCCCCGGAAGTTCCGACGTGCCGCCCGAAATGAAAATGCCCTTTTTGCCGATTTCACCCGCAAGTTCGGGCGGAGTCATATTCAGGACGTTTTCAACGACTTCGATAAGTGCGTCGATGGATTTTGAAATGGCGCGGCGCACGTCTTTTGCCGACGCTTCCATACTGCGGGGCGTTCCGTCCAGAACGTCGCGACCGCTGATTTCGGTTGCCGACAAATCGTTGTCGTACATACTGCCGACGTCGAGTTTCAACTTCTCCGCGGTATAATCGCCGATTTTCAAACCGTAATTTTCAACGAAATAATCAATGATTTTGGAATTGAGCATCGCGCCCGCGATATTCACGCTGCACGCCGCGGAAATTCCGTTTTTCGTGACGCTTGCGACTTCCGCTGTGCCGCCGCCGATATCCAGAAACAGTCCGCCGACGCTGTTAGTGTATGCAAGCAGCGCAAGCGGCGACTCAACAAGAACGACGTCTTTCACGCCGGCGTTTAGCATAACCGTTTCGACGTCGCGCCTTTCGACAACTGTAAGTCCAGACGAAATCATCACAACCGCGCGGATTTGCGGCTTGAAAATCTTTTCAGGCAAAAGTCTTTTGATAAATTCGCTCATCATAAGCGACGCGTCCTCGACGCTCACAACGACGCCTTCGCGCACGGGATAAATTTCACGTGCGTTTCCCATCGTCGTTCTGACGTAGTTTTTCGCGGCGTTTCCCGATTCCACGACTTCGCGTTTCTTCTTGTGCGTGCTGACGACGACGACCGACGCTTCTTTCAGAACGATGCCTTCGCCGCGCTTATAAATCGTAATGTAAGACGAGCCGAAATCAACGGCAAGTTCCATGAGTGCCATAAATACTCCTTAAAAATTCGTCGATACGCACTGCCGTTTCTTCGACGGGCAAGCCCATAATATTTGAGAAACTGCCGGAATAACCCGCCACGACGACGTCGTCCTGAATGCCGTACGAGCCGGCTTTGTCCAGGGGGCTGCCCGTTGCGACGTATTCCTTAATCGTATCCGACGAAAGGTTTTTCATTTTAACTTTCGACACGACGTAAAAAGTCGTGATTTTATCGTTGAATCTCAACGCGACGCCGGTATAAACGAAATGCGTGCGATTTGACAAGGTTTTCAGCATTTCCGTGGCGTCGTTCTCGTCCTTGGGTTTCAGAAAATATCTGCCGTCCATAAAAACGACAGTATCCGCGGCGACGACAAGCGCGTCCAAAGCGTCGGACGCCATTGCTTTTGCGCGCGCGTTATCGGTGACGAGTTTTGACGGAAAACGCCCGATTTTCTTTTCGGGCGCGTCGTTTACCGATATCGTAAATTCGGGAAAAATCTCCCTTAAAAGTTCCTTCCTTCGGGGCGAACCCGACGCAAGAACCACTTTTACGTCATTATAAGATTTCAAGGTTTTTACCGTATGCGCGTTTGAACTCGGACGAGGCCGTGAGTGCTTCCTTGATTTCAAGCGAGCAGTCTCCTTCGGTTTCCGTTTTCATAATCACGCTGTCGCCGAGCACGTCGCAGTTGATGCCGGTGATAAGCCCGCTCTGGCTTCTGTCGAAACTTTCCGCAATACGCAGAATGACCGAAAGTTTTTTGATTGCCTCGACGTCTTCCTGAGAAAGCAGGACGCGGTATTTGCTCATATCGAGCTCGTTAAAGTCGCTCTTTTTGTGACCGCCCGCGACGAACGCCGCCACGACAAGATCCTTTTGCGAAATGCCGTAAAGGTTGCTGTTTAAGATGATATAACTGCTGTGGCGATGGTGATCATAGAACTTGATACGCATGCCGCTGTCGTGCAGAAGTGCGGCGACGCGCAACACCTTAACGTACGCTCTGGGCAGTTTATGCAGCACTTTTAACTGCTTAAACAGTTGTAACGACAGATTATACACGTGTTCCGCATGGGGAATGTTCGCGTCGAAATAGTGCATGAGCGTCTGAATGCTGTGTCCCAGAATATCCGACAACGGCTTCTCGTTGGTGCTGGGCACGGCATAGCGGAACATTGCGCCTTCGCGAAGTCCGCAACCGCTGACGATGATTTCGTTGAGACCGACGTAATCGATAACTTCCTTAACGACTGCAAGCGCGGTCGGGAAAATATCGGCGCGTCCCGACGACAACCCTTTGATTTTTTGGGTGCGGTCAAGGTCAAGCGTTTTGATGGTGTTGTAAATCTGATTGAATTCTTCCGTCGAAAGATGGTAATTGTGCATCATATCGAGCGGGTATTTTTTGATATTCCTGCTTATACGACCGAGGTTTCTGAACGTGCCGCCGACGCCGACGAATTGCGTATCGGGATCGATTTCTTTGAACCATTCGATCCTGTCAAGATGTTCTTTGATGAAATCCTGAACTTTTTTCGCCTTTTCTTCGGGCGGGCAATTATCGTTTTTGAAAAGGTCGGTAAGCGTTACCGAGCCGAAAGGCAGCGTTTCGCTGGCAAGGATATTCTTGCGGCTGTAATAAATGAACTGCGTGCTGCCGCCGCCGATGTCCATAATAAGCCCTTTGGGCACTTCCAGACTGTTGATGACGCCCTGATAAACAAGGTTTGCCTGTTCGTCCTTTGTCAGAACCTGAATCTTGATACCGCACGAAACCGCGACTTCGTCAAGAAAACTTTTCTGGTTTTTGGCGCGGCGTACGGCGGAAGTTGCGTAAGCGTAAATCTTTTCAACGCCGTTCGCGTCGCAAAGACGGCGGAACATTTTCAGCGTTTTTATCGTTTGCGCGATGCGTTGCGGCTTCAAAAAGCCGTCCCAGTCCATATCCTGCCCGAGGCGTACGGATTCCTTCAATTCGTCGAAAACGACAAAATATCCGCCTTCGAGAATGTTGACGAGTACGAGACGCGCGGAATTTGAACCTAAATCGATAATTGCAATCTTTTCCATAAAAAAATCCTTAAAACTTGTATATTGTTGTTTATTATTGAACCTAAAACTAATGGAATTATAACATATAAAAAAACGTTTGTATAGGGGGTATTTTCAAATTTTTGCACTTTTTGACAATTTTTTCGGGCGATTTTCGACGATTTTTCGAAATAACGCGCAAAAAAATCCCCGCTATTCACAGGGACGTTTTTGAATAATGCGATTTTGTTACTTCATACTATCCGTCGAAACTATGCAACGTTGCGGACATTTCGCGGCGCATTTGCCGCAGTTTATGCATTTCGTGTAATCGATTGTGGCAAGGTTGTCGACGATGGTTATCGCGCCGACCTCGCACTGCTTCACGCAGATACCGCACGCGATACAGCCTTTCGTACAAAGCTCACGCACTTCCTTACCTTTCTGGTGATTGCTGCACGCAACGTAATAAGTCGCGCTTGCGGGGATCCTTTTTATTATCTTTTTCGGACACACCGATATGCACCTGCCGCAGGAAATACACTTGCTTAATGACACTTCGGAATATCCTTTTTGTTTTACGGTAACGGCGTGATGCTGGCACGCGTCCACGCAGGAGCCCGTTCCCAGACAGCCCCAGGCGCACTGTTTGCGACCGCCTGCAAGAAGTTCCATACTTCTGCAATCGCCGTACCCGACGTAATCGTATTTATCTTTCGCGTCCTGACCGCCGTGGCAGCAAACGACGACTTTCGTCGCTTCGCCGGTGTCGGTGAGTCCCAAAATTTCCGCGATTTCTTCTTTCTTTTCTTTTGAGGTTGCGTTGCAGGAGGAAAGTTCCGCCTTTCCTTCGACAAGAGCGGTTGCAAAACCGTCGCAACCGGCGTATCCGCACGCGCCGCAGTTTGCGCCCGACAGACAATCCCTGACCTGGTCAATGCGTTCGTCGCGGCTTACCGCAAGTTTCTTTCCGAGATACGCAAGCGCAATCGCGAACAGCATTGCAAGGACAAGAAGGATTAAAGCGGGGATAAATACTTGAAGCGCTTTCGACGCCGCTAATAAATAAATCATATTTCCGCCCTCCTTAAATCATACCGCCGAACGCCGTGAACGCCATACTCATAATGGACGCCGCAACAAGCGTAATGGGGAAACCCTGAAAACTTTCGGGGATATCGCTGTGACGCAATTTCTCGCGTATGCCCGCCATAAGTACGATTGCGAGCGTGAAGCCGACGCCGCTGAAAACGCCGTTCAGAAACGCTTGAATAAGGTTGTATCCGTACGACGGCGTAACGTTGACAATCGCAACGCCCAGAACGGCGCAGTTCGTCGTGATAAGCGGCAGATATACGCCCAGCGCGTTATACAAGCCCGGGCTGAAACGCTTAATTACGATTTCGACAAGCTGCACGAGCGCGGCGATGACGAGAATGAACGCAATCGTCTGAATGTATTCGACGTTCCACTTAATAAGAAGAAGGTTGACCGCGTAAGTAATAATCGACGCGACGCCCATAACGAAGATAACCGCAACGCCCATACCGAGCGCGCTGTCGGTCTTTTTGGACACGCCGAGGAAAGGACAGATTCCCAAAAATTGCGCGAGGATAAAGTTGTTTACGAATATCGCGCCGATAATAATGTATAAGTACGACATTTATTTACCCTCCTTTATGATAATGGGTTTCAGTTCTTCAATGCGGATTTCTTCGCGAAGAGCCTTATCGCGTTTTCTGTTGCTGATGTAGTTTACGGCAGCCATCATAAGTCCGTACACCAAAAATCCGCCGGGAGCCATCGCAATTACCGACATCGAATATTCGGGAAGACTTCCGATTGCGATACCGAAGAAAGTACCTGCGCCGATGACTTCTCTGATGCAGCCCATAACGGTGAGCGAACACATAAATCCAAGTCCCATTCCAAGCCCGTCAAGCGCGCTGTCGCCGACGGAGTTGCAGGACGCAAACGATTCCGCTCTTGCCAGAATGATGCAGTTAACGACGATTAACGGCAGATAAAGTCCCAGTATTTCATAAACGTCGGGTAAAGCGTATTCCATCGCCATATCGAGGACGGTGACGAAAGTCGCGATAATCAGGACGTACGCCGGGATACGGACTTTGTCGGGAATGATGTTTCTAAGAAGCGAAATCATCACGTTGCTGCACACAAGGACGAAGGTCGTCGCAAGCCCCATATATATGCCGTTCATCGCCGCGGTCGTCAGCGCAAGCGTCGGGCAAGTGCCAAGAACCAGACGGAACGTGGGGTTATTGCGGACAATGCCGTTCGTCACGATTTTCCATTTACTGTTGGGGTTTTTTCCTGCTCTCATTATTTGTTACCCCCTTTGATTGCTTTGTGGTATTTTGCGACAATATCGACGCTCGACGCAACCGCGTTGGACGTTTTCGTTGCCGACGACACGGCGGACACTTCCTTGCCGACTGTCGTTTTTTGTTTGTTTGTTCTGAACCCGTCGATTGTCGTCAGGTCGACGTTGTAAAACTGATTAAGGAAACTTTCCTTGCTTTCGACGCCCATGGTTTCGGACGAGGACGTTTTCATAATCTTTATGATTTTATCGTTTTCGACGACGATCATAAGTTCAAGCCCCGACTTGTATCCTTTTGCGGAAGTCGTGTAAATATAAACGTCTTTCCCTTCTGCCGCGCTCTTGTAAGCCGCCGTAAGCGTCGTTGAAGAATCGCTTGGCGAAACGTTGTAATCCGAAAGGTTTTCAACCTTTGTCCAGCCGGCGTCGCTTTCGTAAGCCTTGCTAAGGTTTTTCGCAAGTTTTTCTTCGGGCGACTGATAGGTAAGTTGGTTTACTCCGCCGAGAAGAAGCCCGGCGATAAGCGCGATCAACGACAATACTATCACGCAAGCGGGCATCGGGTGGTCTTTCAGCCACACGACGAGTTTATTGGGTTTTCTTTCTTTCCTTGCCATTATGCCTGCGCCTCCTTTTCGGATTTTTTGCCCTTTTTCGGTTTAACCGGTTTGACGTAACCGAAAGGACGGGGACGAATGTATTTGTCAAGAAGCGGCGTAACGACGTTCATAAGCAGTATTGCAAACGAAACGCCTTCGGGCATACTGCCGTACTTTCTGAAAATCGCCGTGAGAAGCCCGCAACCGAACGCATAAATGCACGTGCCGATAACGGTATCGGGCGACGTCGAGTAATCCGTTGCCATAAATATCGCGCCGAGAAGCAGTCCGCCCGACAAAATGCCGCAGCCCGCAACGTTCGCGTCCTTGTAAATCGCAAGCGTGACAAGGAAATACGTGAGTATGAAGATAAGCGGAATTTTAACGTCGATGACCTTTCTTATCGCAAGGTATACGCCGCCGATGATAAGCGCAAGCGCGCACGTTTCGCCGGCAGAGCCCCCCGTTCTCCCAAGGAACAAATCGAGCGCGGACGCGTTCACCGCGCCTTCTTTAAGCCCGACGAGCGGAGTTGCCGAAGTCAGAGCGTTGACCGTATCGTGGTTGAAATATTTGATAAGTTCCGCGCCGCCGTTCGACAAATCGATGGGAGCGACGAAAGTCGTCATCGCCGTCGTCCAGGCAAGCATAACGAAAATACGAGCCGTGATTGCGGGGTTTGCAAAGTTTTTGCCAAGACCGCCGAAAAGCATCTTCACGACAAGCGTCGCGAAAATTCCGCCGATAATCGGCACGTAAACCGGAACGGTCGGCGTGAGATTGAGCCCCAGAAGTATGCCCGTTACGACCGCCGACAAATCGTTGACGGTGTGCGGTTTTTTCCTGATAAGATTGTAAATATATTCCCCGAAAACCGCGCTCGCGACGCAAACCGCCGTCATGAGCAAAGTGTACAGTCCGTACAGCAAAAACGACGCGATTACCGCGGGCATAAGCGCGACTATTACGTCAAACATAACGCCCCTTGTCGTTCTGCCGTTCGTGATGTGCGGAGAAGTCGAAACTATGTATTTATAACTGCTGTCGTTCATATTAAATCTTCTTCTCCTTTATGGTTTTCTTGCCAAGACGGATTGCCTGAGTGAGCGGGCGTTTCGCAGGACAGTTATAAGCGCAGCAACCGCATTCGATGCAGTTAAGAACGCCGTATTTTTTCGCGTCTTCCCAGTCGCCCGAAAGAACCGCCGCCTCGATTTTCATCGGCATAAGGTGCATCGGACAGACTTTTGCACAGCCGGCGCAGTTGATGCACTGCGTACGGGGCTTGTTTTCGACGTCCTGTTCCGTCAGAAACAGCAGACTCGAACTGCCTTTTGTCGTGCAGACTCGCATCGACGGCTGAGCGAATCCCATCATCGGGCCGCCGGATATGATTTTTACGTTCTTTTCGGGCAACGACTCGTCTTTGTCGAGGGTGTCGTATATGAACTGATAAGACGTACCCGTCCTTACCCAGAAGTTGCCGGGATTCTGCACGCCGCTTCCCGATACCGTCATTGCCCTTTTGTAGGAAGGCTCACCGTTATAAACGGCGCGCGCCACCGAATAAGCCGTATGAACGTTCGATACGACGACGCCGACGTCCGCGGGAAGTCCGCCGCAGGGAACTTTTCTTCTCGTCACGGCGTAAATCAGCTGTTTTTCCGCGCCCTGCGGGTATTTCACCTTGCACGGCGCAACGGCGATGTCGGTATTCACGCAGTCGGCGATAAGTTTTTTGATCGCTTCCGGCTTGTTCTTTTCGATACCGATAAAGACGTGTTCCGCGCCGAGGGCCTTTTTCAGCAACAAAACGCCTGCGATGAATTCATCCGTCTTTTCAAGAAGAAGACGATAATCGCAGGTGATGTAAGGCTCGCACTCGGCGGCGTTTATGATAAGTGTGTCGACGTGGGTTTTCGGCGAAAGTTTGACGTGAGTCGGGAAAGTCGCGCCGCCCATACCGACGATACCGGCTTCCTGAATCCTATGCACAATTTCTTCGGGCGAAGGGTCGTTCAGAGCGGGAAGCGTAACTTTGTCGTATTTTTCGTCGTTTGCGATGACGACGTGATTGCACGTTCCGCCGGGAGCGGTCGGCAAAGTCATAAATCCCGTAACCGTGCCCGAAACGGACGAAAACACGTTTGCGGAAACAAAACCCGTCGATTTTCCGATAAGTTGTCCTTCTTTGACGTAATCGCCGACGTTGACGACGGGTTCGGCAGGCGCACCGATGTGTTGCGACAAAGGTATGCAGACTGAAACGGGCGTCGGAAAATCCGAAAGCGCGACGTTTTCCGTCAACTTCTTTTTGCCGTCCGGGTGAACGCCTCTTTTAAAAGTGAAAATCAAAAATTATGTCCCTCCTTATTTCACGATAATTTTATGATAACACTTATTATAAATATTTGTAAAATAAAAAATTAAAACTGATAGAAAGTTAATTTTTTAACGTTTTTTTGGTAAAAATCACGGCGTTTCCCGTGATTTTTTCAAACATTTTCATATTTTTTCTATTTCTCACGAATTTTTTTGACGAAACAACTTATGAAATACGTGCCGCCGAGAAGTATCAGAAAGTATCCGAACGCCTTTTTCAGGACTTCGGCGGATATTTTCGTTGCGAAAACGCTGCCCAAAATCGCAAACGCCAGCGCAGGCAGAATAACGAAAAAGATACGCTTCTTTACGACGTATCCGTTTTTTGCGTGGACGATAAGAGCAAACGCGCTCATCGGGATGAACGTCAATAAATTCAGAAGTTGCGCCGTCTGTTGCGGCACGTCGAGCCCAAGAGTCAGAAGCGGAATAAGCAGCGTTCCGCCACCCATACCCATTCCTCCGAGCAATCCGCCGATTATTCCGAAAACGATAAATAAAACTTTCATTTCACAACTTAAACACCGTTTTGTGTCACAAAACCATTTTTATTCCCGCCGCAATCATCACGCCGTAAAACAAAAACGAAACAAACTTATTCGACAATTTATTGAGAAGCATCGCACCCGCAAGACCGCCGATAACAACGCCTATGGCAGTCCCCGCAAAACCGTCCCCCTCGGAAACTCCGCGCAAAAGATAAGTTACCGCGCCGACGACGGTAACGGGCAGAATCACCGCGATTGCGGTTGCGTGCGCCTGCTTTTCGGTAAGTTTCATAATAAGCGTCAGCGCAGGCACGACAAGCATTCCGCCCCCGCCGCCGAAAAACCCCGACAGTATCCCCGTAACCGCGCCGGAAAGGATTAACGCCGCCGTCCTTAAAACTTCTTTTTTCTTTTCTACCCGCGCGTATTTTTGCATAACCGTAGTATCTTGATTTTTCAAAAAATAATACGACGCCGTCTTTTAGTTTTGTTTTAACCCGGCGTGTTATCATCACGACGTCAAAATAACAGTGCAAAATAATCATTTTTATTTGCCAAAAATATTGATATGTATTATAATGCAATATGTATATTTTATTTTTAACGCACGCAACGTGCGTATAGTACACACTATACAGGAGTCGAAATGAACAAACTCAATCTTAAAAAATTGCTCACACTTCTCGTATGTCTGACGCTTATCGTGTCCGTCGTTCTTCTTGCGGCATGCAACAAAAAGACCGACGACAACAAGACACCCGACAATACGAGCGCTTCTCCGTCATTCACAAACGGCAATTTCAGGTCTTACACGACGTCGGACAAAGGATATCCTTACGCCCCGTCGAGTTTCACCGGTTCGCCGACGTCTGATACCGAAGGCAGCACCCTTCCCAAGCTCGAAACCGTAAAACGCGGCGTTATCAACCTTGCGGATTATCAAAATCTCGGCGCATGGTGCACGTTCTCGAAGTTCGACGCGAAACGCCTGACGGGCGAAGAAGACGCGAAAAATTATAATAAGGACGACAACGTTCTTATGATAAACAACACGGAAGCCCGTTACTATATGTACAGATCTTCGGAGTTCAGCGTTGCGGCAAACACGAAATACCTTTTGCAGGTCGACGTGAGAACCGCAAACCTTAACGGCGGCGAGAAAAAAGGCGCGACGATCAAAATCGCAAAAAGTTATTCTTCGGGCTCGTCGATTCCCGCAACCGAAGGCTATGCAAGTTTCGACGCGGTCACCGTCGGCGAATGGACGACTTATTCCTTCATTATCGACGGAAAATACAACGGCAACACTTCGTTGGAACTGCAACTCATGCTGGGCAACAACAACCTGCGCGACGAATACAAAACAAGCGGTTACGCTTTCTTTGACAATATCCGTCTGACCACCGTCAAAGACGACACTGTCCTGCCCACCGAAAACGTAAAAACGATTACCCTTTCGGTGCCCAACGGCAGCTTCGATTACAAAACCACGTCGGATTATCCTTATCTTTACAACAGAGTTACGACAACCGACACCAACAGCAACTACGGTCTTGTGAACGAAGTCGACGCAAAAGACGGCAAAATCACCCTTGTGAACGAATACGCCGTTGACGCGGCTGCGGTCAAAGATCACGGTAGCGTTTTCGCAATCTATAACGTCGCCGACGCGAGAATGGGCTTTTACACCACGAATCCCCTTTACTTCAAGCGCGGCGGATATTACAAAGTAACCGTTTCTCTGAACACGAAATACGTCGAAAGCGGCAAAGCGTACCTTGCCCTTGGTAAGAGCAAAGATTTGTCCGACAACACCGTTATCGAAATCGCACAAAAAGACAGCGAAAACAACGGCTGGAACGAATATACCTTCTACGTTTACGCAAACGAGAATACCGCGGACGAACTGTACTTCCACTTCGGTCTCGGTAAAGACAGCGACAACAAAGCAAAAGGTTATATCCTTGTCGACGACCTTAAAATCGAAGAAACCGACGACACCACGCAACCCGACGCGCCCAACGTCACCGACAACCGTTTCAAATCGACAGACAATAAACTCACCGACGCTTTCGTCAACAAGAGCGGCACCGACATCAACGGCGTTTCCGTGACCATCACCGGCGACGGCGAAGAATTCTCGGCAGACGACAAAACGCCTTACGTTTCGTCAATCTTCTCGGCAAGAAACAGAAAATTCACGTCGGCGAAAGCAACCCTTGCGAAATTCCAGACCAAGGCAACACTTCAAAAAGACACATATTACCGTTTCAGCGTATGGGTAAGGACTGTTGACGTTCCTTCGACTTCGGGCGTCGTCCTGACCGTATACGACGGCGATAAAGACACTAACTCTGCCGCAAAAGCAATCGCGACGTTTGCCGCGGTTACCACCGACAAAGACCTTGCGGACAGCTCGTCGAGCCTTAACGGCTATCGCGAACTCGTTTGCTACTTCCACACCGCGTCGCTCCAAAATCAGGACGTAACGTTTGAAATCTCTTTGGGCAGCGGCGGCGCGTTCACAAGCTCCACCCTGTTCAGCGGCACGGCTTATATCGCAAACGCGTCTCTTGTCGAAACGGATTATACAAAATACAACGGCGCGTCGGCTTCCGGCACGTACGAAAAGAAATACGACTGGTATGAAACGCTTTCAAGCGAAACGTTCACCAACGGTCAGTTCCAGAAATACAACTACTCCGACACGAAGTTCTTCAAGGACGGCGGCGTAAACGAAAAAGGCGAATTCCAAAGCACTTCTTTCGGCGTACCTTCCGGCTGGACGCTTAAAGGCGAAAAAGATAAGGCAGTTGCGGGCATCGTCGACGTAAATCGCGAAAACCTGCTTAATAACCTTGCGACAAAAATCGGCATTACCGCGGAAGTTCTCAAAGCCGTACCCGTCGATGCGAATGATAAGCCCGTTGAAACATTCGGCATTTATGCGGGCGGCAACTCTTACCTGCTCATCAATTCCGCGGACGTTGAAGGTCTTGCGAAAGAATCTGTGCGCGTAGGTTACGTGTCCAACAGCTTCACGCTCAGCGCGAACTCTTATTACAAAATCAGCGTTATGGTCAAGGTCATGGGCGACAGCAAAGCAAGCGTTTACCTTATGACCGACAACAACATCTCAGAAACCAACGTCGACAGTAAGTTTGAAAACATCGGAGCGTCCACGGGTGTTATGACCGGCGGCTGGAAACGCTACACCTTCTACGTCAAGACGGGATTCTCGTCAATCAGCGCAACCTTAGGATTGTACCTCGGCGGTCAAGACAAAGACATTGCCCTCACCGACGCAAATATGACCAAACTCGAAAACGATTTGTCGGGTAAATACGTCAGGGTCGAAGAAAACGGCACCGTAAAGTTCGAAGTTTACAACAAGAACACTCATAAAGACGTCAAAGATACCTACAACTACAAAGACAGCGCGAAAGGCGGCACGGTACTCTTCGACTACGTCATCAAGGAAGACATTTCCGAAAGCGTTTACAATGCAAAAACCGCAAGCGCAACGGCGTCTGCCGCCGACGAGTACGAAGAAACCAAACGCGTCGAAATGAATCTGGACAGCTTCGGTCTTGCAACCACCCCCGACGAGAACAAACCTACTTCCCCGAAAGGCTGGACAAAGACGTCCCTGACCAAGGATACCGATACCGAGCAACTTCAAAGCGGCGTTATTTACAGCACCGATTACAAAGCGCACAGCGGCGAATCCTGCCTGATTATCCCTTACCTTAACACGGCGGGCGCAAGCTATTACGCAAGCGATGCAAAGACGCTCACGAAAGACGGTTTCTATAAGATTTCCGTCTGGGCAAAATTGTCCGAAGGTCACACCGGCAAAGCGTATATCACGCTTGTCGCGACAAACTACGGCGAAAACAGCAAGTACGTTGACTACGCTTCGCAGACAATCGAGGTCAACAGCACCGACTGGAAAGAGTACGTGTTCTTCATCAAAGCGCCCTCGTCCGACACGAAAATCGACAAGTACGGCGAGAATGCGAAAGACCTTTCTCTCAAAATTCGTCTGGGCTTTGGCGAATCTGCCGATAATAAAGCAAGCGGATACGTCCTGTTCGACGACGTCCTTATCGAAAAACTCGATGTGAAAGCGGACGAATTCGACAAACACGTTAACGACTTCAAGGCGGCAAACACAGGTCTTACGGTCAACACCGTCAAGTACAGCGCAATCGACAAAGAAGAAGAAACCACTCCCGATAAAGAGCCCGATAAGGAAAACAACAAAGACAGCGGCAAGAACTTCAACTGGGTTATCTTCACTTCGGTAGCGTTCGGCGCAATCGTCGTCATCGCAGTTGCGGCATTCTTCATCAAAAAGTACCTGCCCAAACACAAGGAAGGCAAACAACAAGTCGATAAGAAAAAGACTTCCAAGAAGAAGGAAGACGATTACAAGAACCTTAACGACTAATTGAACTTAACGAAAAACCTCGGTTTCCGCCGAGGTTTTTTTTGCGTCGTTTTTCCATATAAAAGGCGCATCTTTTCACGATGCGCCTTTTAAATTTCGTTAAAACGGTTTCGGGTTTTTGTTTTTATAAGTACAAAACGAAAACTCGTATTGTCCGTTGTTTATGAGTTCCGATTCTTTTTCAAGAGACCAGCAGGAAAGCTCGTCAAGGTTTTCAAAAAAGACCTGCGCCTGTCCGTCCGCCCTGACCTTCGTGATGTACGCCGTATCGCAATAAGGCAACATGGTTTTGTAAAACATTGCCCCGCCGATAATGAACACGTCGTCGGTGTCGTATGCGGAAAGGGTTTTTGAAAGTTCGTCAAGGTTTCTCACGATGACGACGTCGTCGCGCTCGTCCGCGTCCGGCCAAAGCACGATATTGACGCGGTTTTTCAGGGGTTTGCCGCCCGGGAAACTTTTTAATGTGTTGCTGCCCATCACGACAACCTTATTAAGCGTCGTTTCGCGGAAAAACCTCATATCTTCGGGGATTGCAAACAACAACCCGTTGTTTTTGCCGATGCCCCATTTTTCGTCGACTGCAACTATCGTTTTCATCAGATTGCCACCTCGATTTTTTTGTCAAGGTCGTTGAATTTGTAGCCTTCCAACCTGAAATCGTCGACGGTGAAATCATAAAAGTTTTTGACGTCGGGATTTATCCAGAACTTCGGCGCGGGATACTGCGGCTTTTCAATGACTTCCTTGATAATCGGCACGTGACGGTCGTAAATATGGGCGTCGGCGATGACGTGCACGAGTTCGCCCGCTTTCAGTCCCGAAACCTGTGCAAACATATGCAAAAGCACGGCGTATTGCACGACGTTCCAGTTGTTTGCGGTGAGCGTGTCCTGACTTCTTTGGTTCAGAATACCGTTTAAGGTGTCGCCCGAAACGTTGAAAGTCATACTGTATGCACAAGGATACAAATTCATTTCGTGCAGGTCGTCGAAATTATAAATATTCGTCATAATGCGGCGGCTTTGCGGATTGTTTTTCAAATCGAAAAGCACGCGGTCGACCTGATCGAACTCGCCTTCCTTATAAATTGATTTTTTCGCAAGCTGATATCCGTACGCTTTACCGATGCTGCCGTTTTCGTCCGCCCAACTGTCCCAGATTCTGCTTTTCAAATCGTGGACGTTGTTGGATTTTTTTTGCCATATCCACAAAATTTCGTCGATTGCGGACTTAAAAAACGTCCGCCTTACGGTGATTATCGGAAATTCCTTTTGCAAGTCGTAGCGATTTACGACGCAAAATTTCTTGACGGTGTGCGCGGGCGTGCCGTCTTCCCAATGCGGGCGGACTTCCTTGTCGGTATCCCACACGCCGTTTTCAAGAATATCTTTGACGTTTTCAACGAATACTTTGTCTGCGTAACTCATATACAACCTCTTGTTTTTCCATATAATATTATCATAACGCGGCGCGAAAGGCAAGAAATTGCCCGCCGATTATGCCATACAATATAAATACAGTATAATAAAAATATATTGTATATCAAAAAATATTTGACACACGTTTGCTGCGCTTGTTATTATGGTTTTACGGGCAACCGATTTTCAGGGTAAGGAGAAATTATGAAAAATCTTTCGTCAAACGACAAAAAATGCGTTTACGGTATTATTTTATCGTGCGTCATTATGGTGTTCGGCATACTGTTCCTTGTCAACGCGATGGGCGTTGCAAACTTTTACAAAAGTTATGCCGCAATCAAAAACCCCCTTGCAAAATATCTTGTCGTCATTTTAGTAATGGCAACGGGCATTATGCTGTTTTCAAACGTCGCGCTGCGCTTTGAAGACGATAAACTGAGAAAACGTCTGACGATTTTCATCACGGCGTTTGCGTTCATTCTGACAATTCCTTTGACTTACGTACTCATCGCAATGCTTCCCTTCCACGCAAAGTACAATATGGCGGACGTCGAAAACGCAATCGACGCGGCGCGCCTTGCTCATCCCGAGTACACGACCGCTCAGGTCAACGAGGCGGCGGGAAAAGCGTTGGGACTTTCGGGCTTCGGCAACATTATGGGCGTACATACCATTTACGAAGGCTTTGAAATGTGGTTCAAGGACGGCGCGTTTATCTGGGTTGTATTCGTGTTTATGGCAATCCTTGGCGTCGTATTCCTGATTGAGCCGCTTGCCGCAGGCATCTGCGTCGTGAAAGGCAAAATCCTTTTATTGTTCACAAAGGACGAAAACGGAAAATTCCACCTTTTCCGCATTGCGGAACTTCCCGTCCTTAAAAAACGTCGCGAAAACGAAATTTACGAACGCGCGGCATAAACTTTAATCAACCAACAATCAAAAAGCCTTGCAAGAACGCAAGGCTTTTATTTTTTGTTAGTATTTTGTTTTTCTTATTCCGAGAAAAGATTTCTTGCGGTGAGCACGCCCATAAGCGACGCCTGCATAAGTCCGCGCGTCCAGCCCGAGCCGTCGCCGAGAGTATAAAGGTTTCTGACGCTCGTTTCAAAACGCTCGTCAATTTCCACCTTATTGCTGTAAAACTTGATTTCGGGGCTGTATAACAGGGTTTCCTTGCCCGCAAAGCCCGGCACGACTTTATCGACCGCTTTTATGAAGTTGATGATATTCGACATCGGACGATAAGGCATTGCCGCCGTGATATCGCCTGCAACCGCGTCGGGAAGCGTGGGGCGCACGTTGCTTCTTGCAAGTTCTTTTTCCCAGGTGCGTTTCCCGTCAAGGATATCGCCGAAGCGTTGCACGAGGATTTGTCCGTTACCAAGCATATTCGTGAGTTCCCCGACCTTTCTTGCGTATTCGATCGGCTGATCGAAAGGTACGCGGAAGTGGTGCGACGACAAAATCGCGACGTTGGTGTTTTTGGATTTTTTATCCTTGAAACTGTGTCCGTTTACGACGGCAAGTCCGCCTTCGTAATTTTCCTGCGAGACGAATCCGCCGGGGTTCTGGCAGAACGTGCGGACTTTATCGTTGTACGGCGGGACGTAACCGATAAGTTTGCTTTCGTACAACACGTCGTTGACTTCTTCCATAACTTCGTTGCGGCACTCAACCCTGACGCCGATATCGACGACGCCCGCACGGCGTTTTATGCCGTATTTTCTGCACAGATCGTCAAGCCAGTCCGCGCCGACGCGACCGACTGCCACAATCACTCTTTCCGCCTTTATGACGAATTCCTGCTTTGTAACGTTGTTGATGAAATGCGCGCCTTCGCACACTCCGTCGTTTATGATAAGGTCGCCCGCCGACGTGTCGAAAAGAATGTTCACGCCGTTGTCGATAAGGAATTTTTCAATGCGGGAATACACCTCGTGCGCCTTTTCCGTGCCGAGATGGCGAATGGGACAATCGACGAGTTTCAGTCCTGCGGCGATTGCGCGACGACGAATTTCTTTGACCTTGACGTCTTCGCTGTTTGCGCCCTCGATTTTCTTATCCGCGCCGAAATCGAGATAAATCCCGTCGGTGTAGTCGATAAGTTCCTGCACGGTGTCGTAGCCGATAAGCTCGGGAAGGTCGCCGCCGACTTCCGGCGACAGCGAAAGTTTCCCGTCGGAAAATGCGCCCGCGCCCGAAAAGCCCGTGGTGATGTTGCAGTAAGGTTTGCAATTTACGCACTTGCCCGTTTTGTTTTTCGGGCAGTGTCGTCTGTCGATGTTTCGTCCCTGTTCGACGATGGTGATGGTTTTGTTGCTGTTCTTACGGATAAGTTCCAGCGCCGTGAAAATACCCGACGGTCCCGCACCTATAATCAGGACGTCGCTTTTGATTTCAGACATATTATATCTCCAAAAATGTTATTTGTTGTTTGTATAGATTTCAACGGGCACGTTGCTTCCGTTGTCTTTGACCGCGCGACGGAAAAGTCTGAGCGGATTGAGATAAGGACGCGTCGCGTGTTCGCGCGTGGTGCACACGATAATCTTATCGGGGTGGAATTTAAGCGCCATCGGCACGGAATATTTCGCGTTTTCTTTGGTCGACATAGATTTCCCTTCCAGCAAGATTACGCTTTCGTCGATGTTGCCGCGGCGTTTCAGTTCTTTGAGCATGGCGTCGGCTTCGGTGACGTCCACGTTGGGATTGGCGCGTCCGCCCGACAGAATAATTTCTTCGGGCGAATACTCCTTATAAAGTTTTTCGGCAAGGTCCAGACGCTTTCTTGCAAGCGCGGATAAAGTGCCGTTATCGTTCATTCTGTTTCCGAGAATAACCGCAACTATCATTGACTATTTTTCAACCTCGTCCGGGGCCTCCGATATTTTGTCCGCCGCCGCTTCCTGTTCAAAAATTTCATCCGGTGTTTCCGCATCGGAAGATGCTAAATCGTTTTCGAGTTCGTTTACGTCCGCGCCGTCAAGCACGACTTCCTCGTTGCTTTCCGCCGCAAGTTTGCGCTTTGCGATTTCGGCGCAGATTTCGTCGTAACGCTCCTCGCTTATGTTGTACTTCTTAAAGTATATCGCAAAACTTCCAAGAAGAATCACAAGGGGCAGCAACGTCATAAACGCAAACATTGTCTGATATTGCCATTTTGCGACCTTCGTGTCTTCGTTTGTGTGAATAATGTTTTCGATTTTCGCGACGTTTTCGGTTTCGATGGACTTTTTCTTTGCCTCGATAAGTTTCGTCTGCTCTTCCTTTGAAAGGGAGTCGAAATTCGGGGTTTCTTCTTTCACGAGTTGTTCCACCTGAACCGCAAGTTGTCCCGCCTCGTAGTCGGCGTTGGAAATCGCCTTGTTGGTGGGGTTAAGACCAAGCGCGAGAACGACAAGCGTCGTAATGCCGACTACCGCCGCGCTGCCGAGTTTCGCAGTGAAAGGACGGCACGCAAATATAACGCCTTCGTCGCGCATTCCCGTCGTATATTCGTTGTACTCGACCGTGTTCGCGACCGAAATCGTAAGCACCTGATAAAACAGCGTCTGTCCGAAGAACGCGCACGCTCCCGTAAGTCCCGTGAATATGAACGTAACGGGAATCAATACTTCGCCGATTTTGAAGCCGACTTTGTCCGCGTCGGGGTTTATGCCCGTCGTAAGACTTATGACGAACATCAGAAGATATCCGACGATAATCATAATCATCGACAACTTTGAAATCCAGCGTCTGGAATGTTTTTTGCACATCATCGGGAAAAACACGATGACAAGCGTCGATACGCCGGAAATAACCGTGAACAGCGTGACGAGAAGCCCCTGATATGCAAAGCGATAATAAATCCAGTAACTCGCAAGAGCCATCGTAATGCAGCTGCCTATGTTGTAAAGGAGCATTGACGCCATAACGGGTTTCAACTGGTCGTTTTTGAAAATGACCTTGAACATATCCTTCAAGGAACGTTTTTCGCCGTCGTCCACGCGGACTTTGGGCAAAGGTTTTTCTTTTACGACAAAAACCGTCATAATCTGGCATACAAAGAAAACTATGCAGACGATAATCGACACGATTGCGTAGGACTTGCTTGCGTTGGACGCGATTGCCAGGTTGCCCTGCGTAAGCGACGGGATTGCAAGGACAGAAAGCCCCGCGCCGATACCCGCGCCGATGTTTGCAAGCGTCGTAAGGTTGTTGCGGTCGCCGGGATTCGAGGTCAGCGAAGGCAACATTCCCCAATACGAAATATCGTTCATCGTATAGGTCATACCCCACAGAAGGTATCCGAACGCAAAGAAAATGAGATAACTCGTCCCGCGGAGCGGCACGCAGAACAGCGCGATGATAACCGCAACGTTCGTAAATACGCCCGCAAGAATCCACGGCTTGAACTTGCCGATTTTCGTCCTTGTGATTTCGATAAGGCTGCCCATGAACGGGTCGTTGCAGCCATCGAAAATACGGCAGATAACCATAATGACGCCAACCATTGCGAACTCGGTGTTCGAAAGCCCTTTCGTAAAGGTGATGAACGTCAGAAGGTACGTGTTGACCAGTTGATAAGCCATATCTCTGCCGATACCGCCCATCGAGTAGCCCCACAAATTACGTTTGCTTAACCTTTCGTTTGAGATAGATTCCGACATAATTTTTCTCCCTGTTTTTATGACATAATATATATTACACTAAGTGAGTTTCAAAGTCAATATATGTGCCGTCGAAAAGGTTTACGTTTTTTATATACGGCGGCGGATAAGGTTGTCTGTTTTGCCGATAAAACCGGCGGTTCTTTGGCGCAAACCGAACGATTATTCTTTTTTTTCGTGAAAATCGTTTTCTTTTTTGCATTTAGATGGTATAATTCTCGTATAATCTTAATCAGGAGGAATAAAATGAACGGATTAACTAAATTCGGTTACAGAGTATTCCAGAAATCCATGTGGGTTGCAATGTGGTTCTTGCCGTGGCATCAGAACAAAGGCACACTTTCGGGCGCAGGTTCAATCAAACAACTTCCCAAATGGATCAAGGAAAAAGAAGGTTGCACCAGCGCGCTTATCGTTACCGACGGCGGCTTGTACAAACTCGGTATTGCCGACCCCATTAAAGAAGCTTTTGAAAAAGAAGGAATGAAGGCTGTCATTTACCATGACGTAGTGCCCAATCCCACCATCACCAACATCGAAGACGGGCTTCGCATTTACAAGGAAAACAATTGCGACGTCATTATCGCTCTCGGCGGCGGTTCTCCCATGGACTGTGCAAAAGGCATCGGCGCACGCGTCATGCTTTCCAAAAAATCGGTACCACAACTTAAAGGCGTGCTGAAAGTTACTTTGGGCAAACCTTTCGGAAAACTTCCCCCGCTCGTCGCGATTCCCACGACGTCCGGCACGGGTTCGGAAGCAACTCTTGCCGCTGTTATCAGCAATCCCGATACGCACGAAAAATACCCCATTAACGACCCGAAGATTATACCGCGGTATATCGTGATGGATCCCGAACTTACAATCGGTCTGCCCCCTCACATTACTTCCACCACCGGTATGGACGCTTTGACTCACGCAGTCGAAGGCTACATCGGCGGCGAAAACACCGCACAAACCAAAAAGGACAGCGTCGAGGCAGTTCAACTTATCCATAAGTATCTGAAAGAGGCTTACGACCACGGCGACAACCTTGAAGCAAGAAACAAAATGCAATACGCTTCGTTTATCGCAGGTCGCGCGTTCACCCGTTCCTACGTCGGATACGTACACGCAATCGCGCATACGCTCGGCGGACACTACGGCGTGCCTCACGGTCTTGCAAACGCGGTTATCCTTCCCTACGTTCTCGAAGCGTACGGAAAGAGCGCGCATAAGAAACTTGCCCGCCTTGCAGACTGCATCGGTATCCAAGGCAAAGACGACGCCGAAAAAGCAAACGCTTTCATTCAGTGGATCAGGGATATGAACTCTTCCATGAACATTCCCGACAAAATCCGCGCGAAAGACGGCAGCCAGCTCATTAAGGAAGAAGACCTTGCCGACTGCATCACGAAAGCCCTGCACGAAGCCAACCCCTTGTATCCCTGCCCGCAAATCTGGGACAGAAAGGAAGTCGAGGCGATTTTCAGAAAGATTATGTAATCTTCAAAAAAACAACCACCGCGAAAAAAATCCCGGTGGTTTTTTTATGCCTTTTTTGATTATTTTCGTTTGAGAATGTTGAGATAATCCTTTTGCGACTTATCGATTCTGAAACTTTCGCGCGCCTTTTGCAAAGCCTTGTTGTGCGTCCATACGTCCAGGACGTTACTTTTTATCACGTCAAGAGCTTTGTCGGGAAATTTATAAAGCGCAGTCGCCATAAGCCAGGCAACCGCCATCTTTACGTAATACTTATCACTTATCACTTCCTCCGAAAGCGCAAGCACGCGGTCGATATATTCGTCGGTGAGATAATACGTCATCATCGCGACGATTGCAAAGCGCAGGTCGAATTCCTTATCGCTTTCAAGATATTCCGTCAGATAATCAAACCATTTTTCGCGGTCTTTCCCGATGAACTTGCACCTTGCGACGAACATATCGCAATTCGCCCAGTTGTCAATTGCGGCAACGATGTTTCTTACGTCCGCCCTTTTCGTTTCGTCGTCGGTTTTAAGCTTTGCAACGACGAAACTTTTTACCAAAAGTTCTTCGTACACGTCATCGGAAAGCGAACCGATGGCGATGCGTACGTCGCCGTATTTCCCCGCCGCGATATCTTTTGCGACGCTTTCGACAAAAGGCGTTTTAAGCCCGATTATCGCCTTTTTCGTCGGTATAAGTTTTGTGCTGAACGCTCTTGTTTTTTCGTCCGCGCCGTTATAAATCGTATCTTTCGGCGTCATATCAGATTGTCTTGTCAGTGTCGGTTTTTATGAAGTCCGATTCGTTGTCGTCGGTGCTATATAACTTTACTTTTTCATTGGGATTTATCGGCGGAAGTTTGCCGCCGTTTTCTTCCTTCTTATAAGACAGCCTCAAAAGAAGCGGCGTGATAAGCGACGTCACAAGAATCAGTATGAGAACGAACGGCATAATGCTTGGATTGACCATATCGTAGTCGATGCCCTTTTGCGTGCAGACAAGCACGACTTCCGCGCGCACCATCATACCGATACCCACGCGGTAACTGTCTTTTATTCCGTATCCGCAAATCAACCCGCCAAGACCGCAACCGACAACTTTTCCGAGTATTCCTGCCGCAACGAATGCAAAGCCAAATCCCACAAAAGCGGGGTTAAAGTGGTCAAAGTTAAGGTTTATCCCTATGTTTGCGAAAAATGCGGGCGCGAAAATCATATAATTGCTGATTTCGATACGGCGGTCGACGTACGTCCTGTCGGCAATGCCCGAAAGCATAAGTCCCGCAACGTAAGCACCCGTAATATCAGCAATTCCAAAGAGTTTTTCCGCGGCGTAAGCGAACACGAAACACACCACGACGCAAAGAATCGGGATACGTCTTGTGTGCGGATATCTTAAATCTATGCGGCGGATTATGAACAACGCGACGTAGCCCATCGGTATCGCCATTGCAAAGAATGCGATAAGTTTTGCGACGACAACCCAGACGTCCGCGGCGTTCCCGCTTTTGTCAAGGCTTATCATAAGCGACAGCAAAACAATGCCGATTATGTCATCCAGAATCGCCGCGCTGACAATCGACGTGCCGACGCGCGTTTGCAGTTTTCCCAGCTCTTTAAGCGCGGCAACGGTAATGCTGACCGACGTCGCCGCAAGTATCGTGCCGTAAAACAGGTTGGAAAGAATCTGTGAGCGCGACACGTGAAATCCGCCGTTGAACGCGCTTGCAACCAGAAATCCGAACAGCAAAGGAAACGCCACGCCGAGAGTCGTGATGACAACCGACGCTGCCCCCGTGGATTTGAATTGTTTCAGGTCGGTTTCTATCCCCGCCGAAAACATTATGAAAATTACGCCGATTTTTGCAAGGAAAGAAATGCCTTCCATTGCGGTGGCGTTGAATATCGTTTGTCCCGGGATAAACTTGATAAGTCCCAAAAGTATGCCCGCAAGCAACATCCCGACAACCTGCGGCAGTCCGAGTTTTTTGAACAGAATCGACATAAACTTGGACAAAAGCAGTATGAGCGCAAGCGGCAATAAGATTTCGTAATAGTTCATAAAACGGCCTCTTTTATGGTAATCTTAAATATTATTTTACTATATAACTAAATATACTTAAAGTCAATGTTTTTTGACGTTTTGGACAATAAAAAACTGCCGCATATCGCGACAGTTTTCAAGCGGTTGATTATTCCGATCTCAGACACTCGACGGGATCTTTGTTTGCCGCAATCGCCGCGGGGATAATGCCCGCAATCATCGACAAGAAGAAACTTATCACGAAAAGCGAAATGGCGTAATACCAGTCAAGGTGCAACAGGTTGGGAATTTCGATGACTTTCTTAATGATCACGTTTGCGATGTAAATCAAAAGATAGCCGAAGCCGATACCCAGCGCGCCCGAAATCATACCGATTATCGAAGTTTCGGAAATGAACAGGTTGCTTACGTCGAGTTTCCTTGCGCCGATACTTCTCAGAACGCCGATTTCCTTGCGCCTTTCAAGGACGGACGTATAAGTGATGATTGAAATCATTATCGACGAAACGATAAGCGACACCGCCGAAAACGCGATAAGCGCGGTGATCATGGCATTGGTCATTTTTTCGACGTAGCCCATAATCGTTTGCAGCATATCGGTGTATTTGATTGAGTGGTTTTCGTCCTTTACGCCGGTATTCACCCATGTGTACGTGCCGTCGGCGTTGCTTTCTCTGACGTAATATTGATAATTGTCAAGGACTTTTAAGATATTCTTTTTGCCTTCGAAATTCGCCGCGTAAATCTGAATACTGTCGGGGTTATCGAGTTCGGCATATCCGAAGTTGGATTTCATGTGCGAAATAACCGCCTTTTTAAGATCATCCTTTTTGTTGAAGCTGCCGACAGCGTCCTTTATTATTATCGAATTATCAAGATAATCGAACTGATTGAACGTTTGTCCTATGGTGTCGAGCACGCTTACGAAAGCGATTGTGCCTTCTTTCACACTGTAAACAAGGTTGCCGTCCTCGATTTTTGCAACCGTACCTTCGCTCATGACCTGATATTTACCTTTTGCTTCGTCGTATCTGACTTGATAACAATTCGTAAGCTGCGAATCAATGATACCGATACTCTGGCAACGCTCGACAAGCGCCTCGACAACGGCGTGGGGATATCCGACGATACCCTGAATTGCCGAAGCAGACGCGTTTTTGTTGGGACGTACAACGCCCGACACTTTCATTTTGATGCCGCAGTGTCCGTCGACAAAGTCCCCGTCGTCTTTGGTGCGTAATATCTTTCTGTTTCCTTTTCCGTCTGTACCAAAGCTTATATACGACTTTTTAAGAACTCCGTCTTCCACGTCGAAGTAGTCGCTGTCGCAGAGAATGGCATATTCGATACCAAGCAGTTCTTCTTCCGTGAAGTTCCTGTCATAGAATCCGTAGCCGTTGCCGCTTTTCGTCCCGCCGAACATATCCTTGACCTCGGACGGGTGTACAAGACCTGCCGCAAACAGCATAAAGTCCTGAATCTTGTTGTATTCGTCGACTTTCAACACGCAGTCGAAAACTTTGTATTCCTTGCCGTCTTCGCCTTTTTCGATACGTCCTTGTTTTGCGTCTTCGGGCCATGCGCCCGCAAGGACGTCGTATTGCTGTTCAAGAATTTTTTGGTTGGAAATAAGTTCCGAAAACACACTGAACACGTCAAGATATCCGCTGAATTCGCCCAGCATATCCTTGAACGCTCCTCCAAATCCCATTTCTTTAATCATCGGCTCAATCGAGTCGGCAAACGGGTTAATTTTGGTATAAGGGATATCGGACAAGGCGGTATCCTGATTCGCATAAATCGGCTTTTTATTTTCTCCTTCGCCGGAAAAGCCCGTAATATACTTTATTTCGCCGGTGGCAGAATCCCTGACGGGGATACGCCTGTAAACGTTAAGGCTTGACGAATAAACGTATTTTACGTAGCCGTCGGTATCTTTAAGCCCGATGTCGGGATTGTCAAGATACGACTTGATTTCTTTAAGATCGTTTTCAAAAAACAGCGTGCTGTTGTTCAAAAACTGAGTAATGTTTCCGATATCTTTCACCAGATTTCCGGCAACGGGATTTATGCCGATGGTTGAGCCGGAAGGGAATTTTTGCCCTTCGCTCTTCGCCATAAGCATGTTGGCAAGTTCCATAAGATCGGCGCCGCTCTGGCTGATTTCAAGGGGGTAAAGAGAAAGCGCGCTTTCTTCGGTCTGACGGATATATTTATTCACGCCCGAAGACAACGCCAGAACAAGCGCAATACCGATAATGCCGATACTGCCCGCAAACGAAGTAAGGAAAGTGCGCCATTTTTTGCTGTAAAGGTTTTTGGCGGATATGCTTATCGTCATCGCGCTGCCCATGGAAACCTTGCGTTCTTCCCGTCTTTCGTGTCTTATCTGCTGATATGTTTTTTTGATGCGCTGACGAATGGTTTTCTTTTTGGGCAGAGGTTCGCCTGATTCGTCAAGGACGACTTCTTCTTCCTCGACGTCGTCGGGATCGATAAGCGGATCGGTGTCGTCAACGACTTTCCCGTCGACGATTCTGACCGTTCTCGTGCTGTATTCCGCCGCAAGGTCGGCGTTGTGCGACACCATTATGACAAGGCGGTCTTCGGCAACTTCCTTCAACAGGTTCATTACCATTTTTCCGCTTTCCGTGTCAAGCGCGCCCGTGGGTTCGTCCGCGAGAATTATCGCGGGATTGTTGACAAGCGCCCTTGCGATCGCAACCCTTTGCATTTGTCCGCCCGACAGCTGGTTGGGTTTTTTATACGCCTGATCTTCCAGCCCGACCTTCTTTAATGCTTCGAGAGCAATTGCCTCGCATTCTGCCTTTTTGCGCCCCGCAAGCGTCAAAGCAAGCTCGACGTTGGAAAGCACGCTGAGGTGCGGGATAAGGTTGTAACTTTGGAAAACAAAGCCGATTTGTTTATTGCGATATCTGTCCCAATCTCTGTCGTCGAAGTCCTTCGTCGACTTTCCGTTGATAATGATGTCGCCGTCGGTGTATCTGTCAAGACCGCCGATAATGTTCAGTAACGTGGTTTTGCCGCAGCCGCTTTGTCCCAGAATCGTGACAAATTCGCACTCGCGGAAGTTCAAGGTGATGCCTTTCAAAACGTGAACCGTGTTCTGTTTTGTGACGTAATCCTTGGTAATGTGTTTTAATTTAAGCATTAAACGCTCCTTTTGTAGATAAAGTATTAAAAAAATACGTATCTATTTTATCAAATATGGCGTATGGTGTCAAGAAATTACATAAAAGCGACGTTTTTGGACAAACGTACGGTTTACGCAGCCGTAATTGCTTGAAAAATACGTTCCCATTATGTTATAATCATACGGTAAGAGGTTAAATTATGCTTAAAAATTCAAAAGAACGTTCGGGCTTTGCCCTTGTATGGTTTTTGTTTTCAATCGCGTACACCGTCGTGCTGCTCGGCACGGGATACAATTTTCTTGCCCCGTTTGCGGCGGCGATTGCGGCGGTTACCGCGCTTATCGTGTTTATCCGCGCGCTGTTCAACAAAAAGTTTGAGCCGCTTTTCGTCGTCTCGTACGCTTATATGATTCTTGAATTGTTCGTGTATTTCCTTTTCTGGGGTGCGGACGAGTTCGGCAAAATCGTGTGGTATAATCTTATTTTGTCCGCGTTGCCGCTTTTCTCGGGACTTATGCTTTACGCGCTTGACAAAAAACTTCCCGACGGCACTCTGAAACGCTTTGCGACGGCGGCGTTGTCCCTTGCGATGACGGCGACGTCTTTGTGCTACGTCTTTTATATGTCTTTGAGAATCCGTCCGACCGTCGAAAGTTTGCAGGCGGGACACGACGCATACCTTAAAGAACTGTCGAAAACACAAGCCGACGCCGACGCGCCCAACGTCCTTATCATACTTATGGACGATATGGCGTACTCGGACATTTCGGCATACAGCTATCTCGGAAAAGCAAACGCCACCATTCAGACGCCCAACATCGACTCCCTTGCAGAAGGCGGAAAGTATGCGGCGGAAAGCGGAATTTTTATGGAAAACTTTTACGCTTCCGCACCCGTCTGCACCCCGTCAAGGTTCAGTCTTCTTACCGGTCGTTACGCCACGCGCGGCTATATCGACAACGTTATTTTCCCGACGCCTTGCGACAGTGATCCGTACTCAATCACCCACTTTATCAACCCATATCAGTTCTTAAACAACGTGGACGGTATTTTGGGCGACGAAATCACCATTGCCGAAGCGTTGAAAGCGGTCGGCTACGACACGTCGTGCATCGGAAAGTGGAACCTTGGCGACTACGGCGAATATCTCCCCACGAATCAGGGCTTCGATTACTTCTACGGCAGCTATTACGTCAACGATATGACGCCCTATAACTGGGTGCGCGAAGTTGGAGGGAAGGCCGAAGAAGTGCGTACTCACGCCGAAAATCTTGACCAGTCCGAATCCACGAGGCTTTTCACCGAAGAATTGAAAGCCACACTCGAAAAATCAATCGACAGCGGCAATAAGTTCTTCTCGTTTTACGCGACGCCGTGGCCGCATTACCCCATTTTCTCGGACAACAACGGCAACGGAAAAGGCGACACCACCGACGACAGTTACGTCGACTGCATCGAAGAATTCGACAAGTCGCTTGGCGAGATTTTCGATATGCTTGAAGACAAAGGCGTCTTTGACGACACGATGATCATCTTTACGTCTGACAACGGTCCGGGGCGTGAAGGCGTGACGGGAAGTCTCCGCGGAAGGAAAAACACCACTTTCGACGGCGGTATGAAAGTCCCGATGATCGTAAGTTACCCCGCAGGAGTCAGAAACGGCACGATAAAAAATACGACCGGCGGATATAAAATCGAATCGAGCGCAATGCTCACCGACCTGTTCCCGACGATATTGTCGTACGCGGGCGTGGACGTTCTCCCCTCGGATCGTATTATCGACGGCGTGAATCTGAAATCGCTTTGGAGCGGCGAGGTCGCCCCGGATTCCCGCGTGCACGACGCCCTTTTCTATATGAAAAAAGGCACGGTTCAGGCCGTTCAGATGCCCGTTGAAGTCGGCGGCGTAACGTACGATTTCAAGTATTATCAGAAAGTACGCACCGAAAACTCGGCGTTCATCGACCAGCAATACAAAAACTACCTTTTCAATCTCGATAAAGACCCGGCGGAAGGCTACAATATCTCGATGACCTATCCCGACGTCGCCGATACCCTTTTAGAAGCGCTTAAAGATTTCAGAAAATCGTTGAAAGAAAACCGCAGGGGGATTAAGTAATGCCGCCGATTTCGATAATGATTAAGCCCGCGTCGTCAACGTGCAATATGCGGTGTAAATACTGCTTTTACAACGACGTCGCGAAAAACCGCGAAACGCCGTCGCACGGCGCAATGAGCCTTCAAACGGCGGAAACCGTCGTCAAAAAAGCGTTTGCCTATGCCGACGGAAATCCCGTCTGGTTCAACTTTCAGGGCGGCGAACCGCTGCTTGCCGGGAAAACGTTTTTCAGGGCGACGCTTAATCTCATCTCCCGCGCAAATATCAAAAACTCGCCCGTGTTTTTGGGAATCCAGACAAACGGCACTCTCATCGACGACGAGTGGTGCGAGATTTTCAAAACCGGCGACTTCCTTGTCGGACTTTCTCTTGACGGCGACGAAACCGCAAACGTAAACCGCGTGGACAAGGACGGCAACCCAACTTTTCAAAAGGTCGTCGCGGCGGCAAAACTTCTTCAAAAACACGATGTAAATTTCAATATCCTTACCGTTCTGACAAAGGACGTCGCGATGAGAATCGGCAAGATTTATCCGTTTTTCACGTCGCAAGGCTTCAAACGGTTGCAGTTTATCCCCTGTCTGAAACCTCTTTCCGGCGAGGTCGAAAACCCCGATTTTTACCTTGACGAAAAAAGCTACGCCCTGTTTTTACTGTCGGCGTTCGCGTTGTACCAGAAAGATATGGCAAACGGCGATTACACGTCGATACGCCAGTTTGACAACTTCGTCCGACTTGCTCACTTCGAGCGCGCCGAACAGTGCGGTATGAACGGGCATTGCACGCACCAGTTCGTAATCGAATCGGACGGCAGCGTGTATCCGTGCGACTTTTATTGCACCGACGAATATCTTCTTGGCAACATTTCGGACAAAGACTTTTTCACGCTCGAACACACGAACAAAGCCGTCGAATTCATAAAAGAAAGCCTCGTCGTGGACGAGACTTGTAAATCGTGCGAATATTATATGCTTTGCAAAGGCGGCTGCAAGCGCGAAAGGCGCGACGTTGAAAAATGCAAGGCGTACAAAACCTTTTTCAGATTCGCCCTGCCTTATCTCAAAAATATGTCATAACGGCTTGCGTTTCATCACGCACAAGGTTTCGAGTTCCGCCGTTTTCGGAAACATATTGTAAGGCGTTACCGACGCGACTTCAAAAGTATCACCAACGTACCTGACGTCGCGTTGCAAGGTTTTCGGATTGCAGGAAACGTACACGAACTTTTCGGCGCCCGACCTTATCACGGCGTCCAGCACTTCTTCGGTCGCGCCCTTTCTCGGCGGATCGATAACCACGCATATTTCGGGCTTTATGCCCGATTTTTCATTGCTTAAAATATCGTTTACGAGTTTTGGCAGCACTTTCGTTGCGTCGCCGCAAATGTTTTCGACGCTCCCCGACAGCCCGTTTTTCTTCATCAAATCGTTTGCGTTTTCAACCGCTTCTTTCACGATTTCCACGCCGTAAACTTTTGCGTTTTTATTGGCTTTTGCAAGCATCGACGTAAGGATACCTATGCCCGAATAAACGTCGATGATTACGTCCGCGTTTTTCACTGCGGCGTTTACCCCGTCGTAAAGTTTTTGTCTGACCCCGTCGTTGACCTGCAAAAACGACTTTGGCGAAAGCGTGGTTTTTATGCCGTCGATATCGACGTCTCTTTCCGCACCATATAGTTTTTTCACGTCGTCGCCCATAATCACGTTCGTGCGTTTTTCGTTGACGGACGAATACAAAACGCATTCAAAATCTTTCGATAAAATTTCAAAAAGTTCGCGCCCGTACGGCAGTTCTTTCCCGTTTATCACAACCGTCGCGAACAGTAGCCCGTCGACGTACCTTGCGACAAAGTGCCTTAAACACCCTTTGCCCGTCGCCTCGTCGTAAACGGAAAGTTTTTGTTTTCTTTTTTCGTCGTTTGCCCAAATTTTCACGGCGTTTATTATTTTCGTCGCGAAATCGCCGTGCAGCATACACCCGGACAGCGCGACCACGTCGTGCGTGTTCCGCCTGAAAAAGCCGAGCGTGATTTCGCCGCCGTCGACGGTGAAAGGCATTTGCAGTTTGTTGCGGTATTCATACTCCTTGTCAAAAACCGTGTCCGAAACCCGAACGTTTATTCCCGCCTTGTTCAGCGTGGTTTGAAGGAGTTTTCGTTTCAGTTCGTTTTCGGTCGGAAAATCGACGTGCTGCAACACGCAGCCGCCGCACTCCCCGTACGTTTTGCACGGCGGAACGACGCGGCAATTTGCGGGGCGCACGATTTTCACGGCGTCCGCCTCGGCAACTCCTTTGTAAACCTTTTTGATTTTGATTTTCGCAAGGTCGCCCGCCGCCGTGTACGGCGTAAACACCGCAATATCTTCGATTTTTGAAAACCCTTTGCCGTCAAGTCCGAAGTCGGTAATTTCGGCAAGATAAGTATCCGTAACTTTCATATCGTCAATTTTATCATACTTTTTCAAAAACGCCAACCGTTACGCGCTGCTTTAAGCGTTTTGCATTCTCGTTTCAACGCCTTTTAGTATCGTTTTGAATTCTAAATTGATGCTTATATTGGTTTTGAATTCTTTACAATATTCTATACGAGGTGTATAATATGAATATATCGGCTTTTTCTGAAAGATTAAAGGATCTGCGCATCGACGCAGGCATGACGAGCGACCAGCTCGCAAAAAAAATCGGTGTTACGAAAAGCACAATTTCGTTCTGGGAAAACGGCGTAAACGAGCCTAAGGCAAGTTACATCGTCGCGGTTGCGAAAGTGTTCAGCGTATCTTCCGACTATCTTTTGGGGCTCAAAGACACGATTTAAGAGGCAGGTATGAACAAAATCGATATAAAAACAAGAAGGACTCTTTTATGGGCGATTTTCCTTTCGGTCGGTTTCCCTTTGGGAATCGCGATGACCGTCATCGGTTTTACGAAAGGTCAGTCTTTCCGCGCGATGGGCATCGTCGGCATTATCCTTATCGTTATGGGCTTTTACGGCGCGCCGATGGTATGGATTCATTTCGGTCAGCTTAAATATTTCTCGCGTCTCAAAGCGCAGATTGTCGGCGACGGCATCAAAAGCGTGAAAATGCTTGCGGAAGTTCACAACAGAAATCCCGAAGTCGTGGCAAACGACGTCAAAACGATGGTGCAAAAAGGTTATCTTGACGGTTATCTCGTCCTCGACAACGAAAGAATCATCGACAAAACCACAATGCGCGACAAGGATTACGAAATGATGGAAGCGGAACGCGCGGGGACGCTCAACCTCGTCCACTGCCCTTTCTGCAACGCGAAGTTCGAGCTTATCAACGACGTCGGCGTTTGTCCGTACTGCAACTCGAAAATTACCAAAGAGATGCTGGACAAATCCGTGAAGGCATACAATAAATCCGATAAATAATTTCGGGACGGGGGATTTTGTGGAAACTACAAGTCAACGCAAATATTTCAAAGGGCTTCGCGCGCTTGCGCTAACGGCCCTTTTTTGTACGATTGCACTCACCCTTTTTATCTGGGGCGAGGCGTTGACGCCCGGCGATAAAAGCGCGATTCAGTCGGTGAAGGTGTCCGACAACATTCAGTCGGCAATGAAATCCGATGAGCCCGCGCCCCCTGTTTCCGCCGTTACCGGATATTTTGTCAAAAGTGTCAGGCGCGACGGCAAAGTCCTGACCGACGTCAATCATTATTATACGGGCGACGTTCTGGAACTTGGCGTCAAGTGTCTTCCGGAAAACGCCGACACCTCAAAACTTTACTTCGAGCGCGGTTTTGACATGCCCGAAGACTACATAAATGTCGAAGAAAACGGCGAAGTCACGCTTCTCTCATGGGGCTATCGCAGGGTGGTTATCAAGTCAAAAGACAACCCAGACAACGTGTTGTACGATTTCAAAATATACAACGAAGGCGTCAACCCCGACAGAATCAAAGAAATAAAGACAAAAATCTTTCTTGGCAACGACATACTCGAAGCCGATGAAGACGAAATAATCACGCTTAAAACCTGTGAAGAATACTTCCTTTCGGTGCGGCTGTCACAGACGACGAATACAACGGTTACAGCGTCTCTACTATCGAAACAGAAATTCTGATTGACGGAACAAAGTTTAATAACGACGGCAAGATCTTTTTCCTTCCCGCAAAGCAGTGGTTTTATCCGTTAAAAACAACGGACGGTGACTTAACGCTTGAAATAAAACTGGGTGATAAAACCGTTTCTCAAAAAATCAGAATCGTGAAAGGCTCGAAACCGGAAGCCACCGGATTCATTTTTGATAGTAACCGCGTCACAGAAAACGACGACGGCTCGTTCAGCCTGACAATGAAAAAAGACGAACACCTGGTCATCACAAGCCAACTCGACTTCCGGGCAATAAACGAAAGCAAAGGCGCGCCGTCAAACATAATCAGCAAATCGTCCGATACAAACGTCGTCAGCGCAGACACAACACACCTGCACGCATATAAACCGGGCACCGCCACGATTACGTACTTTTCAATTTATGACAATACAATAACGGCAACGCTGCACGTCACCGTGCCCGACGTCGTGGACGGACTTACCGTCGTCGCCCCCGACAGATGCGTCAAAGGCGGCAAAATCGATCTCACCGCTTATACGGGCGGCAACGTCACGAAAAACGTGAAATGGGAAGTTGTCAAGGGCGAAGGCTCAATCGACGAAAACGGCGTGTTTACGTCCGACAAATCGGGCAAAGTCACCGTGCGCGCAACCTACGTCGGCCGCCCCGACCTTGCCGTCGAAAAGACGATTACCGTGTCCGTCTTCGACACCTTCCACACGCTTATACGAAAAGGGCTTGGACACTTCTCGCTTTTCCTTGTGCTGGGGTTCGGATTGTTCGGCACGTTCTTCCTGCTTATTAAGCCGAGATGGGTGTCGCTGCCCCTTTCCTTGCTTTCGGCGTTTGTCGTCGCAGGCATTTCGGAAATGTTCCAACTGCCCGTTTTCACCAGCGGACGATACGCAACCTGGCCGGACGTCGCAATCGATTTTCTGGGCGCGCTGTCGGGCATCGGCATCGCCGTTGTCGCGGTATCGATCGTCGGGCTTATCTGGTTTAAGGCAAAACCCGAAAGTTTCAAAAATATGAAAAACGAGTTCTCGTTCCTTACTTTCAAAACATCTTTCAAAAAGCAGGAAAAGATTTTCACCGACGAAAATTAATTACATTCCCCCAAACCGCAAAAACAAAAGACCGACGTTTTATCGGTCTTTTTTTGAATGTTAAACATTGTTTTTTGACGGGATACGGATATTGCCAGCGACACGCACTCGTTATCCGCAGTACATAAATCCCGCGAAACTCACGTCCGCCCAAAGGTCTTTCAAAAGCACTCCGTCGATGTTCGCTTTTGCTTCAAACTCCTCCCTTGAACCATACTCCTGCTGCATATCTTCCGAGCAAAACACAACCGTTTCTCTCCCTTTCAGAAACACTTCGTATGATACGTTTTCATAGGTAAAAAGCATTTCGCTGTAAAAGTACAGCCCGTTCACGAACTCGTCAAAAGTCGCTTTGAACGGCAATCCTTTTTCATATTGTTTTTTTGCGGTTGTCGTCGAAACCAGCATGGGATAACTTATTCCCCATTGTTTTTCCAGAATATCCGCGTCCTTTTCAAATTTCCATCCGCAGTTTTTGCACTCGCCGTTGCCGTACCTGTCCTGCAACGCGACGCCGCCGCACACCGGACACTTCACAATTTCGTCTTTTTTGTAAGGATCGTCGTATTTGAAAAACTTAAATTTTTTTGCATCAAGCCCCGAAACGTTTCTGTTGCGCTTCTCCCATTTGAACTGCGCCAAATCTTCCCAATTCAGATTTTTCGTCCATTCGTAAGCGGTCGGTAAAAATTCCTTGATATTGCCCGTCATTGCGGGAAACGGCTCGTCGTAGCACAAAACAACGCTCGGTTTGATTCTTTTCATCATCTCGTTGTAGCCGAGCATAAAATCTTCTTCGCAATTCTCCCGGCAATACGTGCATACCACAACCGCCGAGCCTTCTTCGATGCCGTCAAAACAAAAGTCAAACGACCTTTCGTCGCCCCACGATACCGTCGGAATTACCCTGAGCCCCCTGCTTTGCCAGAACGCCCCGCACCAGCGATTTTTGAATACGCTTTCGATTTGAAGCGCAAGCGGCATGTTTGTAAAAACGCTGAAATCCGGGCTGAATAAGGCATAATATTGCCCAAGTTTTTCAAGTTCTTCGTCGGGATTGTCATAAACCTTTCCAAATTTCCAGTCGTATGTGAAAAAATGAATGGTCTTATCCTTGTTTTTTTCGTCGCCGTTTCTTACGTCCGCATAGCAAAGAAGTTGTATTTTTTCAACGTCGATATCCTGCTTTCTTATGAGCGGCATATCGTATGCGCCGACGCTTTCCCCGTTATACAAAAACTCATTCCTGACAAGTCGTTGCTTTCTTTTTTGTTTATCGATTTCGTATTCGCTCTCGATCTTTCTCATTTTCATCCCTTATATCAATTAGGCTCACATTAAACTCTATGCCGTGCGCATAGCGTGCGTAACAATTCATTTATTATATAATTATATCAAATAATTTCGATATTATCAAGAACTAGACTTTTAAATTACATGATTAAAAAAGCCCCTAACTATTTAAAATTAGAGACTTATGTAGCAAAATGTTTTAACTATCCTTGTATTTTTCTATAAGTTTCAAGACTATTACTTTGCTGTCTTTATATAGATTTAAGAATTCAGAATATATGTGATTAAACACCGCATCTTCTGGCAAATCAATTATCCATTTAGATAGATTTACTTCCTTATATCTCAACCTTTTTTATTATCAAAATGCGATCTCGGGAAAAAACAATATCTAATCGAGTTTTATCCCGATTTTGTTTAATTCTGCCGTTATTCCGCCTTTTCCATTTTTTCCGTAACGATATCTTTCAGGCAATAGTTGTCGCAAATTTTTGATATTATCAATCAAACTACAGCCCTCAAATCCATCAACACTGCAAGTTTTAAGTTTATAGCCTGCTAAAAATTTATGATGACTTACAGCATTCCTTAACTCTTTAACAGCAACTAAATTCTTTTTGCAATAAGAATCACCGAATAGTTGAGTTCTATCTTCAATAGGAAGATTTTCTACTTGTTTAATTAAACAACCAAATTCAGTATTTTCAAGAACTTCAAATAATTCTTGTCCTCTCTCAATATTATCTTTAATCCCGTTTCTTTCTCCCCGACCGTTAATCCAAAAATTTTGCTGTAGATCGTTTCCGTATTTATTGGAAATAAATGCTCGGATATACTCTTCTAAAGTAGCAAGATAAATATATATCACATCTCTTGTTGCTTTGTCTGTTCTTAAAAGTTTAGATACTTTATGCCATTGAACTTTTTCACCAAGAGAAAATGAAAACCCTAAAAAATCAAGAACTCTATAATGTAATGCAACTCCTTTTACCGATATATAAAACTCTGCTTCTTCCTTTTCCTTTTCATTATTAAATTCAATAAACGACAGTAGTTCATCTTTCGTCATAGCCTTTCTCTCCGTCTCAAATAGTTGTTAACTTCTTCTAAAAAAATGCCAATAGTCGCACGACGTTGCGATTCGTCTTTTTGCTTTTCTTTAACAATTTTCGGTAACAAATAGTTCTCTAATAAATCTTTTTGTTGTTCAAAACTCATTGCTTTATAACGATTATATATATCCGTATGTTTCGTTGGCAGTTGAACCCAAGTATATTGATTTTCTCCATTCCTTCTAATACGGCAGGTTTCATCTGGACTTAAAATCACAAAATCAAAAGAAAATTTTTCTGTTTTCGCATTAAATTCACATTCTTCTTTTGAACATCTTACTGTAACAACGGTAGTCGAATCTTCAACTCTTTCATTATCGTGCTTAACAGTTGTAAACGCCCATAAAAACATCTTCTTAATACTTGTGGGATCCATCTTGCCTTTAGAGTTTTTAGTCAATACTATTTGATAATCCAAATCATATTTTCCGTTTTTATCTTGAACAATACACCTTCTTGTTTGCGAGCCTATCGGACGACAAAAAAATTTATATTCTTTACCCAACTTCTTATGTACGTCACGAATAATTTTATCTGCCCTTTGTCTTGCTTCTGAACTTGCTTTTCTCGTAACCAATTTCACAATTAAAACCACCCCCCCCTATATACACAAATATACCATAATTCGTCATTTCTTTCAAGTCGTTTTGGCAACACACAGAAAGAAGTCTGAAACAGATGTTTCAGACTTCTTTCATTTAACCGTTATCTTATTAAGTTTTTATAGGTGGTTTCAAAAATATCTACGTAGCTGTTGTCTATGCTATTTGTCTCTAACAATTCACTTAATTGTTTTATAGTAAATACTTGTATCGTATTACTTTAATAATTTTCTCAAAGTTACCATCAGAATACGATTGCAACAAGAGATCCACCGTTTTCTTGTAAGTCATAAAATCACAGCCTTTCATCGCATACCCGGTATCTATTATCTTTAATAACGCTGCTTACTCTACAATATCGTCATCAAACTCTAGATCGACCTTTTTCAGAAAATATTGACCTGCACTCTTTTGCTTTGACTTTATGTTATTCGTTCAACATTTTCTTTTTACTCTATATATTGCCATTGACTTTTACTATAAAAAATGCTAAAATAGTGCTAAACAGATGCTAATGGAGACGCACTATGACTTATGCCGAAAAAATAAAACGATCGAGAGAAACCCTTTTGATGACGCAAGGTGAGTTGGCAACCGAACTCGGAGTCAACTCGATTACCGTTTGCAGATGGGAAACAGGCAAAACCGAACCCAGCATAAAAGCGAAAAAAGCTTTTAGAGATTTGTGCGAACGGAAAGGACTTACTTTCGACGAAAACAATGGATAAAACTCAAGAAGAAATTACGCGAAACATGCGTAGCAATAAATGCAGAGACACAAAACCGGAGTTATTGTTGCGCAGCGAACTATGGAAACGCGGATTACGATATAGGAAAAACTATAAAAAATTAGTCGGAAAACCCGATATCGTATTTGTAGGAAAGAAAATCGCGATTTTCGTAGACGGAAAAATGTGGCACGGTTATAATTGGGAGCATCAAAAAAACGACTTCAAGAGCCATCGCGAATTTTGGATTCCTAAGATAGAACAAAATATAGAGCGAGATTCAATAGTTAATAAAACGCTGACCGAGCAAGGGTGGCAAGTGCTACGCTTTTGGGATTTTGAAATTAAGAAAGACGTTGTTGCTTGCGCCAATCAAATAGAACAAATTTATAAGGATAATTCAAAAAGTGGGACAAGAAATGCAGAAATATAAAACAATTGATTTATGTGCCGGTATCGGTGGAATACGGAAAGGGTTTGAAATGACAGGACAATTTAATAATGTTCTCTCTGCCGAAATCGATGCAAGTGCATGCCGAACATACGAACATCTTTATAATGAAAATCCCAAGAATGATTTAACATCGGAGGAGTTCAAATCAAAAGTAGCTGCTACCGATTTTGATGTGTTGCTCGCAGGGTTTCCCTGTCAATCATTTAGCCGCGCAGGATTGGAATTAGGTTTTGCCGATGAAGAGAAAGGTATCATATTTAGCCATATAGCCGATATTATCAAAAGGACTCGCCCTAAAGCAATTTTTTTAGAAAACGTGGATAATTTAGTCCGTCATGATAATGGAAAAACATTTGATATAATAATTTCGACACTTGAAAAAAAGTTAAATTATAAAATTATCGGTGTTAGTTATGATGAGAACGGCAATATAAAATATTCAGGAAAGGATTTTATAAGAAACTCAAAAAATTTCGGCATTCCACAAAATCGTCCCAGAACCTATATCATTGGGTTCGACAGAACCTTTTTTGGCGTCTCCGTAAATTCGTTAAACAATTCTCTGCCGATGAAAAATGATCTTCATCTATATAATGATTTGAACGATTTGTTAGAAATGAACGCACCTGCAAAATATTATATGTCGTCGGGTTATTACCAAACCCTCATTAGACATAAAGAGCGTGAACATAAAAAGGGAAACGGATTCGGATATGTCATAGTAAACCGTCCGGAAATAAAATCACCCTTAGCCAATACTCTCTTAGCTACCGGTGGTTCCGGAAAGGAGAGAAATTTGGTGCTGGATCCGCAACCGAATATTCCGGGAATGATTGTACCGGGAAAGCATTCCCCGATAAATGAAGACTGCGTAAGAGTAATGACTCCTCGCGAATGGGGTAAATTACAAGGTTTTATTAATTATGCATTTTTGGAAAACGGGATAGATAAATTTTCATTTCCTGAAGGAACTAAAGACGGCCAAATGTATAAACAGTTTGGAAATTCCGTCACAATTCCCGTTATAAAAACCATGGCTGAATTTATGTTAGAATGTTTTTCTCGTTTATTTAACTAACAAGTACAAACATTTATATACAGGATACCTCCGAATATATTTGCGCTATATTTTTCAAATATTTTAAAAATATATAAGAATTATTCTCGAAAAGTATTGACAAATGTACTTTAAGAACGCATAATATATTTGAAAAATAATTTTTATGGAGACAAATATATGAGTAAAGGATCTGAATCTAAAAGAGATTGCTTTGTAAGATTGGCTGAAGCGCGTACCAACAAAATTCTTGATATGCTACGTTTACTTGGAAATTGTTCGAGCAAAGGGAATTATGAGTACACGGACGAAGACATAAAAAAAATCTTCAATGCAATAGAGAAAGCGGTTAAAAACACAAAAAATAAATTCTTGGGTATCGAATCTAAGGAAGAAAGATTTACGTTAAATTGAGGGAAAGGAAATGAAAGAGGTGTGCTGGGATTTCCCTTTACTGGGAACCGGAAATCAAAGTGGAAACAATATCGCTGCAATAACTATGTTTAAGGGTAGCGGTATAATGGATGGGTTGGCAAGAGAAGTATGTCAAAACTCGCTTGATGCAAAGGATAAGTCTCTTCCCCCGGATACTCCGGTTAAAGTCAAATTCGAGCTTGTTGAAATTGAGAAAAAAGAATACTCTATGTTTGAGGGGTATCAAAAGGCATTAGATAGCAGTATCGATTATTGGTCAACAAGTCCTTTAAGCACGCCCAAAATAATGGAGTTTTTAGGTAATGTTAAAAAAGCGTTAGATCTTGAGAAAATCCCCGTTTTGATTATGAGCGACTATAATACCATTGGATTAAAAGGCGTAAATGCGAAACAGGGAGAAAAATCTTTTTGGGATCTTTTGGTTAACGTCGAAGGTCTCTCTGACAAGCAAGATGAAAACAGTGCTGGAAGTTTTGGAATAGGCAAGAATGCTCCTTTCGCCTACTCGGCGTTAAATCTTGTTTTTTACAACACTTTGGCTCAGGATGGTGGACGTGGTTTTGAAGGTGTGGCAAGATTGGTTACCACTCAGAAAGAATATAACGGCACTTTACGTCCCACACAACCAATCGGTAAATATTTGTATTTGGAAGATGAATATACCGGAAGGCCAATTTTACCTACCGATAATTGTCCCTTGTCACAACTTGATATTTTCAATAGAAGCGAAATAGGTACTGATGTAGCTGTTTTTGGTTTTAAGACAAACGAATACGAAGATTGGGAAAGAAATATTGCAATTGCAATCATAAAAAATTTTGTATTAGCGATTCTAAACAGTAAGCTTGAGGTGGAAATAAAGTCGCCGAAGATTACTTATATTATATCGAAATCTAATGTGGAAAGTTTGTTGTTCAAAGATTTTTCTGATGAACCTCAGCTGAAATACACTCGTCAGATATATGAAACTTTAACCAAGGTTGATCCTATAAAAGTTACAATAGAAGAAAAAGATGATTTGAGTATCTATGTAAAATATGAAGATGCTTATGCTCAATCGTTATCGCGGTTTAGATCAACGGGAATGTTGATCAATACCACTTTCGGCGATGTACTGCCCCATTTTTCCGTAGTAATCATAGTTAACGATGTTGGAGAAATGAGATTAAGTAAAACTCTGCGCGAAGCAGAACCGCCGCAGCATACAGAATGGAAGGCGAAAAACATAACGGACAACGCTCCGTTAAAAAGCAGAGCCTCCAGAGATTTACGTAAAATAGGAAAAGAAATTCAACGTATCTTGGATGAATTCGAAAAAGCCGATATAACGGATAAAATGGATGCCGGAATCGGTAATTATCTGCCGGATTCAACAGACGAAAGCGGTTCACATGATGGTAACGACGGATTAAAAACCGATATAAAAATCAATGAAATTTCTACCTATGACGGTAGGGTTATGTATAACCGTCAGTATGAAACGGCTGAAAGCGGCGAAGGGGCGAAGACTCCTAAATCGGGAATAAAAACAGGAAAGAAAAAAAGAAAGAAAAAGAAGCCGGTTCAAATTCCAGTTGTCGAGCCCCAAAAAGGAGAGAATAAAGGCGTTATCTCGGGAAACGGAAAAGTAAAAATTGTTTCTCCAAAGATTATCGATCAAAGAATTTTCTATAAAGCTGCCAATAAATATCAATTTTACGTTAACTCGCCACAAGACTATTCACGTGTATTTATACAGTTTTATGCGGGGCGCGATGATGATACAATCGATCCTGTTGTTGTAAAAAACGTGAAATTAGAAAACATACCTAGGATTGATGTAAATTCACAAAAAATCGGACCTATTTCTTTACGTCAAGGAGATAATACATTATTCATAGAATTCGAAAATAGCGAGATTATGGCATTAGTTCCGGTTTTTACTATGGAGGTAACCAATGAGAAACAAAGCGATTGAATATCCTCATCCCGTGTTAAACGAGTATACCAACGACTTTCAAGAGTGTGCATTTTCCATTGAAGTGGTATCACACAGCGATAACGGAAATTCCTTGACATTTGAAATTAAGTGCGACTTACAGTGTGAAGGCATTGTTAAAATGATAAAAGACGGTTTCGCCAAAATCGTTCTAAGAATAACTTGTTTTCGAACATCTTTTAGAGAAATATTTGCCTTAAAATTAGATGGCACCACTATCGTGGATATTCCTAAAAATCTCGTTGTGGATGTTCTTGATTTGCAAGCTATGATTGTTTCTAACGGTGATTACAGAACATATGCTTTATCCGAATTTAACCAACGTTATTTTGGATCACAACAGTTTCACTTGAGTAAAGGTTATGTAATGGCGAATGAACCCGGAATAAAGATAAAGTTAGATACGTTATTGGAAAAGGATATGGCGGGAGTTGTTCTTGTGGCGGTAGATCCCGATATAAATGAAATAAAGGTAAACTACGCTACAGTCAAAGAAGAAAATCCGAAATTAACCGATTACATCGTCATTACTCTACCTGAAACGGAATATACAAATTATGCAAAGTTGAGGACAAAAAAGCATCTTAAGAACGGCATTGAACGTTTCTTGCAGGCTACATTGATTTTACCGGCAATTACGGAAGCAATTTCTAAATTAAGAATGGAAGAATATTTGCTCGAAAACATTGAAGAGGGGGATTATGAAATCCTTTATAAAGGTACTGTATGGGCTGATTCGATTCTTAAAGCGTTAAATAATTTGGGGATCGACGATTTAGCTAATTGTACCAGCTCGGATTATGAATTGGCAAATAAAATTCTCGGGAATGTCGCAGCGGATTCCTTAAACAATCTTATGCAAAAAATGACTGAGTGGTCTACGATTAGACAGGAGGATGATGTACTTTGAATTTAATATATTTCACGAAAGATGCTTATAAATTGTTAAAAAAAGACTTGGATGTAAATAAAGACAAATATTATCGCGACGATCCGTGGCTGAGTGAATATTTCGCAAAAGTCGGGTTAGATGAATTTTATAAAACATCCTCCATTGTTGTTTCCAATTTACAGTTAAGTTGTTCGGGCGATGATGTCGAAAGTAAAAACAACGATGATTTATTAAATATCAAACTTTTATATTCCGACTATAAAGATAAAATAACGCCGCTTCAGGCGTCGGATCCTTTATTATGGTCAGCCTTGTGCCATATACCGTTTAAGGAATATGTCTTACAACGTTGGAAAAAAGATGACGGAACGGTTAGATTGGATCAAAGGTTTTTTGCGAGGGAAGGCCGTGCATCTCTGTTATATTACAATGCTATTTCACGCTTATGGTGGTCTGGTTATTTAACTTATGATGAAGCTCGAGCTTCTACAAATCCATGGCATTTAACCGAAACCTTGTTTTCGGCACAGATGATACAAAAGGATTTGTTTGATCAATCTTTTAGCATGAATCGAACTGTTGTAAAGGGGTTATTGTCAGCTCTCAAAATTATGCAAGAAGAAAACGGCAACAAGTGTACCACTATATTTAGAGCATGTTGCAATTCATATATAAATCATTACGGAGCTGTTTCTATCCTTGATACGCTTTCTGCCGATGATATAGAAACAATAGCGTATAATTATATGAAGAAATTAGTAAAGACGACATCTACTAATTAAGTGATTTGTTATTTATCCGTAAATTGAGGTATACCTTTTGCGCATTTTGATAAAGTATTCAAACACGGTCGCTTGTGCGCGAGATAAGACTCTGCCTATTTCGAGACGCTTGCTATAATCACTAATATGTAATTGCAAAATTTCTCGTAATTGTAATAAGCTTATTGCTGTCGTGTTTTTAGTAAAATAGAGTCGAACTTCTTTTAGGTTCGACTTTTTTTATAAAAATAACGCAAATCAAACCTTATCGGTTCAATTTACGTTATATGTGGTGCGGACAACAGGACTTGTAGCGAGTAAAACGAGCGTAATAGCATAAGCGAGCAAGTTTACTTGCAAAGCGTTGCGCCAGCTGCACAGCGTGCAGGGGCAAACAAACGCAGTGCCGTTTGCCGACAAAACGTAGTTTTGTTTCAAGTCCGCTGCCGCATGAAAAAAGACAACCCTTTCGGATTGCCTTTTTTGGTGCGGACAACAGGACTTGTAGTGAGCGAAGCGAGCGTAATAGCATAAGCGAGCAAGTTTACTTGCAAAGCGTTGCGCCAGCTGCACAGCGCGCAGGGGCACACGGAGTGTGCAGACAATGCCTTGCATTGTCACAAGTCCTGTTGCAAACCAAGATATGAAAAAACGAACCGAATAGTTTCGGTTCGTTTTATTCTTGTTTGGTGCGGACAACAGGACTTGAACCTGCACAGCCTTGCGACCATAAGAACCTGAATCTTACGCGTCTGCCAATTCCGCCATGTCCGCACAACGGATAAAATAATATCTTAAAAACCGCATAAAGTCAAGTATTTGAAACCATTTATGTTTAAGCGGCGAGAAGAGCGCGCGCGATGCGGTTTACGTCGGTGTTGTCGATTTTCTCGGGAATAATCGCTTTCAGCTCGTCCAAAGACAATCCTTTCACGAAAATGAAGTATTTCACGTTGGTGCCCGTATGCGTTTTCGTGGTATAAAGGCTGTTTTTGATATCGTCTTTGGTTTCGCCGTCCTTGTATTTCAGCCCGCCCGTTTCGTGGTCGGCGGTGACGATAATCGCGCTGTCGAGGTCTTTTAGCCTGTCGTATGCGATTTTAATGGACTTGTCGAAACTTTTAAGGTACTTTGTCATCGGGATAATATCGTTTTTGTGGCTTTTCTTGTCGATATGCGCGCCCTCGATCATCAGAAAATATCCGCCCGGGAAGCGGGCTTCCATAAATTTCAGCGCGAACTCGGTGCACATTTCGAGCGTAGGCGTATCGGCGGTGCCGTCTTCCGACGGAAGCGACGAAAACGGCATAATCAATTTATTGCTCAAAACGCTTTCGGCGACGTCGTTGAAGCTTGTCGCGAACGTAAAGCCCTTGCTTTCAAACTGCGATTTATATTTCGTGTATTCGCCTTTTCCCGCGCCGAGATACAAATCCACGACGTCGTTAATCTGCCCTTTTATTATTTCGGAAGTGTCGCCCCTGTTGTTTGCGTGCGACGAAAACGACGCCGGCGTCGCGCCGTAAAGCTTGTCCGTCGTCACGATACCCACGCCGAGCCCTTTCTCTTTGGCGTACTCTGCGACGCTTTTGACGTTATTTCCGCCGTGGCGTGCGACTTCGCCGTTATTGAATTTTTGTCCGGTTGCAAGCGCGCTTCCGGCAGCCGCACTGTCCGTGGGAATCCCGACGTTGTTTGAAAACGTCGTTACGAACCCGTCTGCCCCGAGCGAGCGCATAAACGCCCTTTCGCCGTAATACGTTTCCGTCGTTTTAATATGGTTTTCGCCCATACCGTCGCCGATAAACAACACGGTTTTGCTTGCGAGCCCGGTAAGGTCTGAAAAATCGGTTTTATAAAGGTTTTTCGTGCGGTTGAGCGCAACGCCCATAAAGGCAAGCGACACCGACAGTATCACGACGAGCGCCGCCGATACAACCCACAACAGAATTTTACTTGTCCTGACTTTTGTTTTTTTCATAATTTCTTATCTCCGTAAAAATTAAAACGTTTTTTGAAGCGACGAAAGAATGTTTTCGGACGTTTTCGCGACTTCTTTAAGCGCGCCTTCTTCGAACGGAGATTTCAGCCCCGCAAGGCGAACAAGATCGGTGAAGACGTACGAGCCGCCGCGCGTCGCATGTGCAAGATACGCCTTGAACGCCTTGTCGTAATCCTTTTGCGATTCTTCCAGAAACTCGATCGCGACGGTCTGAGCAAGGCAGTAATCGATGTAATAAAACGGGCTTTCAAAAATGTGATTCTGGTATTGCCATCTTGTACCTTTTGAAAGATACGGCACGTCGTCGGCGTCCATCCACGGGCGGAATTCTTTTTCAAGTTTCAGCCAGACGTCGTCGCGCTCCTTAGGCGTCATATCGGGATTTTCGTATACGATATGTTGGAAGTAATCCACTATCGTTCCGTACGGAATGAAAGTTAAAGCGTCGAAAAGGTGCTTATAACGGTACTTATTTGCATCTTTGCCGAAAAACATATCAATATATTTCCAGGCGAAAAACTCCATTGACATGCTGTGTGTTTCCGCCGTTTCCATTGCGCCGAGACCAAGTTCGTACGGCACGACGGGTTCCGACATATAATACGCAAAAGCGTGTCCGGCCTCGTGCGTTACGACGTCGACGTCGGCTGTCGTTCCGTTGAAGTTTGCAAAGATGAACGGCTGGTGATACTTATCGAAACTCGTCATATATCCGCCCGTCCATTTGCCTTCGCGCGTGAACACGTCGAACGCGTCGGTATCCATCATCATATCCATAAACGCGCCGGTTTCGGGGCTCATATCCTTGTACATTTCCTGCCCTGCTTTCAGAATGCCGCGCTCGTCGAGAGCGGGTTTCGGATCTTCCTGAAAATACGTGTCGTTGTCGTATAAACGCATGTGGTCGATGCCGAGTTTTTCCGCAACCTGTTTTTTCAGACGCGTCACGACGGGCACGATGTCCTTTAAGACGTTTTCACGGAAAACCTTTACCATTTTTTCGTCATAGCAAAGCCTGCCCATGTTGTAATAGCCCAACTCGACGTAGTTTTTGTATCCCATTTTCTTTGCCATAAGGTCGCGGTTTTTGACCATTCTGTCAAAGACGTCGTCCAGAAAATCGCTGTGTTTTTCCAGCGTTTTTCCAAGCGCGACGTACGCTTCTTTTCTGGTTGCGCGGTCACTGTCCTGCGCGAATTTGCGAAGTTCGCCAAGCGTAATATCCTTGCCGCGGAAGTTATACGTACATTCCGACACAAACTTTGAGTATTCCGTAACAAGCGCGTTGTCTTTTTGCATTTCGGGAACGATCGCGTCGCTCACCGCTTTTTTCTGCAACTCGAATTGTTTAATGATGACGGGATTTATTTTTGTTTTGAGTTCGTCCAAAAACTTACTGCTTAAAATCGCGTCGGCGTATTTCAGATAACTCACCTGCACCACGGGCATTTTCTCGTCGTAGTAGTCCTTTTCGGCGCTGTAAAACTCGTCCTTGGTATTAAGCGTGAAACGGGCGTTCGCAAGCGACGACTCCGTATAAAAATCGCGCAAAGCGTCGTTCACGAGTTCTCTTGCTTCCAGCACGTCGTCGACGGACTTCGCCGCGTTGATTTTTTCAACCGCTTTATCAATGACGCCGCATACCTTTTCGGCGTCCGCTCTTTCATAAGGAATTTCCGAAACTTTCATTCTTTGCATAAATACTCCTTTGCGCGAAAACGCGCGCTACCGTTAAATTGTAGCACGCGCTTTTGAAAATTTCAATAATAAACGCCGTTTAGTTATTAAAACGTAACGGTTACTTCATATTCGAACGTCTTTCCCTCGGGGAGAGTGTTGATAAGGAATTTGTTTTTCAGTTCCCTGTCGCAATCGACGGTGTCGGGAAGCCCCCACCACGCTTCGATGCAGGCGTATTTGCCTATTTTGTTGTTGGACCATATCGCAAGCACGGGAACGTTGCCGATGTCGAACGTGATTTCCTTGCCGTCGCGACGCAGAAGGGTTACTTTTTTCGCGTTGTTTTTCGTGACGACCGCGTCGTGGATAAAGGTCGATTTCACCAGGGGGATTTTGTTTGTAAACTCCGACTTCTTCTCGCCCTTGACAAGGTGCAGATCGTCGTCGAATTCATATTCTTCGATGGGTTTATCGGTGTCGATAATCGCAAAGTTGCCGGATACGTCGCAGGTATCGTCGGTTTCGTCGCCGACAAGCGCCCATCCGAAGTGCGTGCCGAGCCCGAAAGGCATATCTACGTCGCCGGTGTTTACGACGGTGTACGTGATTTTCATACTGTTTCCGACAAGCGCGTATTTCACCTTGAAATCGAAATCGAACGGATATTGTTTTTTGGTTTCTTCCGTCGATTTAAAGTCCATGACGAGCGTGTCGCCGGTGTTGCTTTCCGCCGTGAAGACGTTGTAGCGGGCAAGCCCGTGGTTTTTCATTTCGTAGCGTTTTCCGTCGACGGTATACCAGCCGTCTTTAAGGCGCGCGACGAAGGGGAAGATGACGATGTCTTTCGACTTCCACGATTTCTCGCTGCCCTGCCAGAGATATTCCTCGCCGCGATATTTCACGCTGTCGAGAAGGCTGCCGTTTTCGTTGACCGTTACGTCCAGAATGCCGTTTGTGATGTTTTGCATAATTTTACCTCTTATCTTTTTTATTTTCAAAAATTGAAATTTGCCGTGTTGTAAATCGTCGCGACCGACGTTTCTTCCGATTTTTTCCTGCCGCGCTCGCTTTCGATTGTCCAGGATATGAACGGCGGATATTTCGCGCGTTTTTTCTTGCTGCGCGGAATCCCCATAATATTGCAAAGCAGAAAATCGGGTTTGAAATCGAGTTTCGGCGTCTTCGGCTTAAAGCACGAGAGCGCAATCGTATATCCCTTATCCTTAAAATACTTTGCCGCCTTTTCGTTGAAGCCTATGTACATATATTTGCCGTTATAGGACTTTAACTCATCAATCAGTGCGTCACAAAGTGCGATTTCGTTGTTTCGGCACTTCAACTCAATCAATATCGGGGTGCGCCCGTCAACCGCCGCAAGCACGTCTTTCAGCGTCGGAATCGTGTGCGAAGTGTTTTTGAGTTTAAGCGCGGTCAGCTGACTTTCCGTCATTTCTTCGACAACGCCGCTTACGCCGCACATACGCTTTAACGTGTGGTCGTGAAACACGACGAGTTTATTGTCCTTTGTCAGATGCACGTCGATTTCAAGCCCCAGCCCTTTGTCCGCCGCAATGCGGATTGCAGTGAGCGAATTTTCGGGCAAAGTCTTGTCGAAACAGCCGCGATGGGCGTAGTCTTTCACGCCGCCGAGAAGGTCAAGAACGTTTTCCATATTATTCAAAAATCCTTTTTATAATGTTTTTCGCTTGTTCGTATAAATCTTTTCGGGTGCCGTCGTTTATCGCGACGTAGTCCGCCCGCTTTATTCTTTCGTCGTCCGTGGTTTGATTTTTTATTATGTTTTTCGCAAGGTCTTTTGATATGTTCCTTGTCGAAACGATGCGGTTTATTCTCGCGTCTTCACCGGCGGTCACGACGATTACTCTGTCAAACAAATCCGTCATTCCGCTTTCAAACAAAAGCGGCACTTCGACGACGGCGTCGCCCGTGATTTCTTCGATTTTCCGCCGTATTTCGGGGTGCGCGAGCGCGTTGAGCGTTTTGCGCTTCTCCTCGTTTGAAAACACTTCTTCGCGAAGAGCAGCCTTATCGACCTTCCCGTCTTGTACGGCAAGCGGAAACGCCGCCGAAAGTTTTTCGATATATCCTTTGTCGCGCAAAAGTTCCGCATTGATTTCGTCGGCGGAATAAGTCCTTATCCCAAGTTCTTTCACAGCGCGCATAAATTCGCTTTTGCCCGCGCCTATGCCGCCCGTTACCGCAACTTTCATATTACGCCTCGTACCAGCTTTTGCCGCTTGCGACGCCGACCGTAAGGGGGACGCTGAGTTTTACCGCGGTTTCCATGCTTTCTCTCAGAATTTTTTCAACATTGTCCTTTTCGTTTTCGTCGGCTTCCGCGATAAGTTCGTCGTGAACCTGCAAAAGAAGTTTCGCACTTGTTCCTTCCAGGTTTTTCGCCGTTTTCAGCATTGCGATTTTTATAATGTCGGCGGCGGTACCTTGCAGCGGGAAGTTCATTGCGGCGCGCTTGCCGAACTCTCTCACGGCATAGTTACTTGACGAAAGTTCCGGCATAAGACGTATGCGGTTGAAAAGTGTTCTTACAAAGCCGTGCTCTTTTGCGAATTCGACCTGCCCGTCCATAAACTCTTTAACCTTCGGATAAGTCCTGAAATACCGTTCGATATACTTTTTCGCGTCGGCAACCCTGATCGACAGGTTTTGCGCGAGCCCGAAGTCGCTTATTCCGTAAATTATGCCGAAGTTGACCGCTTTTGCGTTGCGGCGCATTTCGTCCGTTACGTCGGCAATATCGACGCCGTAAATCTCCGCAGCGGTCGATGCGTGAATATCGCGGCTTTCGTTGTACGCCCGTATGAGGTTTTCGTCGCCGCTCATGTGCGCCATAAGACGAAGCTCGATTTGCGAATAGTCGGCGGAAATCAGCACTTTGCCCTTTTCCGCGACGAACGCACGGCGGATTTCCTTGCCCTCGACGGTGCGAGTCGGGATATTTTGAAGGTTCGGCTCGGTCGAAGACAGCCTGCCCGTATTCGTCAGTGTCTGCTTGTATTCTGTATGCACGCGCCCGTCGGACGACACCGCCTTTTCAAGCCCCAGCACGTACGTCGATAACAGCTTGGAAATCTGACGGTATCTTAAAATAAGCGGGATAATCGGGTGTTCTTCGTAAAGTTTTTCAAGCACGTCCACGTTGACGGAAAGCCCCGTCTTGTTCTTTTTGGACGGTTTCAGCCCGAGCTTGTCAAACAATATCACCGTGAGTTGTTTGGGCGAATTTATGTTGAAAGTTTCACCGGCGTACGAGTAAATCTTTGCGGTGAGCGTTTCGATTTCGTCCTCGTATTTTTTCCGAAGTTCTTCCAGAACCCCGACGTCGACTTTCACGCCCGCGCATTCCATATCGAACAAAACCCGTTCAAGCGGCAGTTCGATATCGTGATACAGCGACGAAAGATCTTTGCTTTCAAGTTCCTTTTCAAGGTAGTCGCAGATTGCGAAAAACGCCGTAACCGAGTCGCCCGAAACGTTTGCGGCGGCGGCAAGAGTAACGATATCCTTGAAACTTCTTCCGCCGAAAACAAGATATGCAAGAAGTCCGATATCCTTTGGCGTTACCGACGTTTCGACGCCGGCGTCCTTGAAAAGATGCAAAAGTTTTTTCAGGTCGGATACGACGCACTCGCTTGTCAAATGCGGCGCGATTTCTTTCAGTACGTCGTCCATCGTCATACCGCCGAAAAGGTCGTAATTTTGTTTAATCACATAAAGTCTGTCGGCAGAAAACGCAACGTCGACGTCCGCCCCTGCGTTAAGCACGAAAGGCTTTCCTTTGTTGTCGTCAAACAACTTCTTCAAATCGTCGATGTTGTCAATTTCAACTGTTGTATATTCGATTTTGACCTGTGAAGTGTCGTTTTCGTCGGATTTTACTTCTTCGTCGGTGAACGAGAAACGCTTTGTAAGCGACGTGAATTCCAGTGCGATAAGCGCGTTTTTCGCACTTTTTGAAAGCGGATACGAAAACGTAATATCCGACATTCCGATATCAATCGGCACGGCGGTATTTATTGTCGCAAGCGTGTAAGAAAGCCGCGCCATATCCTTTCCGTCCCTGATTTTTTCGCCGAGTTTCCCTTTGATTTCGTCGGCGTGAGAGAGGACGTTTTCCATTGTGCCGTAGGTTTTGAGAAGTTCCATCGCGGTCTTTTCGCCGATACCAGGAATCCCGGGGATATTGTCGGACGCGTCGCCGCGAAGAGCCTTGTAGTCGATAATCGCCGACGGCGTTTCGAAGCCGTCTTCAAAAAGCCTTTCCTTGTCGTATCTCACGACGTCGGTGATTCCCCTTTTCGTGAAAAGCACGTTGGTGGTGTCGTCGATAAGTTGCAGGCTGTCGCGGTCGCCCGTGACGATATCCGTAGGACACGAAAACCTTTTTGCAAGCGTGCCGATAATATCGTCCGCCTCGTACCCTTCAAGTTCCACGATTTTTATCCCAAGGTCGCCGATAAGTTTTTTAAGGACGGGCACTTGTTTCACAAGTTCTTCGGGCATGGGTTTTCTGGTCGCCTTGTAGCCCGCATACATATTATGCCTGAACGTCGGCGCTTTCAGGTCAAACGCAGCCGCGATATGCGTCGGTTTTTCTTCCTTGATAAGCCGCGCGAGCATGGACACGAATCCGAAGATCGCGCCTGTTGGGTTTCCTTTGCTGTCGGTAAGACCGGGGAGCGCGTAATACGCGCGGTGCAAAAGGCTGTTGCTGTCGAGAAGTAAAAGTTTTTCCATTATTTATTAAGGCGTTTTGGCGAGTGATAGCACTTATAAAACGCTATGAATATTTCCTTTAATTCGTTTTTGATACCCCTGTCGTTTTTGATGACCTCGTCTATACCGCCTTTAATGCCCTTTGCGGCTTTTTTCGCGGCGGAGAAAACGGCGTCGTAAAACTCGTCGATATCGTAAAAGCGGAAGCGGTCGACGTTGAAATACACGGCGAAAACTTCCAGAAAGTTCTCAAACACCTGCAAGTCCGAAGACTTCGACGACAGTTTAAGTATATCTCGCAGCGTGTCGATGACGTCCTCGATATTCGCGTCCTGCGACTTATGCACTTTAAGTTTCGCAAGTGTGACGACATCTTCGATGGCTTTTCTGTCGATGCCGTGCATGAAGTCGGAAAACGCCTGATCGTCGACGGCGCGCACGCAGAATCTGAAACTCGGCAAGCCCAGAATTGTGCGTTTTGCCTCGTAATAGCCCATTTCCTTGAATCTGTCGATATTTTCTTTCGTGAAGTTGACGGCGTAATCGAGTTTTTCGCTGGGGGTAAACACCAGAAGTTTCGCTCCCTTTAAGTCGACGTCGCGATAAGCGCGGTATTTTTTGATATTCGTGCGGATTGCGACGATTTCGTCGTAGCCTTTGTCGACCAGCATTTTCACGGGCATATTGTCGTAAACGCCGCCGTCGATGAACCACTTGTTTTCCTTGCCTTCGATTTTTTGCCATTTGAATGCGGGGTACGCCGACGACGCCATTACGTAATCGTAAATCTGCCCCTTGGGGATATCTTCTTTCATCATATAATGCGGCGCGAAATCGGGGACGGAATAGGTCACAAGTCCAAAGTCTTTATCACTTTTTCTGATTGCCTTTTCGTCGATATATTGTTTCAGAAAGGCGCGCATTTTGTCCGCCGTCGTATCGACGAACACGCCAAGGTTTCTTAAAAGCTTCCCGACGTTGCCGATAAGTTGCGCGTTGAATTGTCCCTGCATCAGTTCCTTTATCGACAGTTCGTCCATATCAAGGACGTTCTGCATATTGATATTGTCCCAAAGTTCCAGGGCTTTTTCCCAGTCGCCGGCGCAGAACATAGCAGCGTTGATCGCGCCGATACTCGTACCGACGTAGCCGTCGAAATCGGCAAGTCCCATTTCGCGAAGGGCGGTCATAACGCCGATGTGATACGCGCCTTTTACGCCGCCGCCTTCCAATGCAAGACCTTTCATAAAACACCTCTGATCGTTCTTATACACATTATTATAACTATCATAAAGCGCGCTTGTCAAGAACGAAAAAGAAAACCGCCGTAAATACGGCGGTTGCAAAGTTCAATCGTTGTTTATTCTCCGCGAAGCAGTTTGTACAACTCCTGCGAGTGAACGAGATTTGAATTGTGTTTTACGGGCGTTTTGCTTTCGTCGGTGTATCCGTAAACCGTCACGGGATTGAGCTGGCCTTTGAGCAGGCTTGCCAAGACCTTATTGGTTTCTTCCACAAGCTCACTGATCTGAATTTCTTCGTGGTCGAATCCGTTTTCTTCAAGCGCACCCGTTACCGTTACGCGGTTTTCGTGTGCAAGTCCGCTGAACAACATTCCGCAGTGCATATATCTTACGCCGGAGTCTTTGACAAAAAGATGTTCAAAGCGTTTCCCGCTCAAACCTTTTTGAATAACCTCTTTCAAAAGATTGTCGATTGTATCGTCGTTCGTGATTCCGCCGACCAGGTCAAGGTCGACGTCCTGTTTCCAGTTGTAAATTCTCAGTATTCCCTGAATGTCGAGATTGCAGGTATGCTCTTCGTTGTCGTCGCCGCTGGAAAATCCGACGGACGGGGAAGCCGCCTGACCGTAAACGCAGTTTTTCATCACGACTCTCTGGTTCTTGTAAGCGCACCAGGAGAAGCAGGTGAATTTGCTGCTGTTGCTCATAATCGTGCCTTCGATAAGCGTTTCGGCAAAATCGCCCTTTTCAACGGCTTTTTCTTGATTATCGTATCCGCCGACTTTCATGCAGAACATTGCGTTTTCGATGACGCAGTATTGCACGTGCACGTTGCCCTTCGTTAAGACGCCGGTACCGACAAAATCTTTGCTTGCAAAAGTGTTACTTTTCGGGAGTTCGGACGATTTAATCTTCACGTTCCTTAAAAGTACGCGCGGTGCGTCTTTTCCCTGAGGACCGTCCATCATTAGTATGTTCGAGCCCATGATGTTCGGCTTGGCGGTCGGATCGTCGTAGTCGCGGTGTTTCCAGTCAATCGTATGGCCGTTGCCGTAAAGACTTGTCGTGAGTCTGAGCGGCGCGTCGTCCCATGTCCTTGTTTCTTCGCCCTTTTCGCCCGAAAAACGGGATGTGTCTGCTTCGGTATATCTGATGGAGCGAATGGTAATATCGTTTCTCAGGAACACTTCGTACTTCTTTCCGTCGATTTCTTCGTTGACGGCTTTCGTGAGTTCATCGGCGGTTTTGACGTTGACGCCGTACATCACGGTGAAGTTATATTCCCTTCTGATGCTGTCGCCGGCATACGGGCTGTCCATTGCCTCGGCAATGACTTTCACGTTTTTGCGTACGCCTTTTTCAAATTCCGAAAAAGTAATCACACCGTTTTCGTCAATCTTCGCGATATCGCCGTCGCTTACTACCGACCATTTGAAACGACTCAGGTTTTCACTGCCCGTAAGGTCTTCGGGCGCAACGACTTTGATTTGTCTGAACGGCACAAGCCGACCTGTCATTTCTTCGCCCGAATATTCAAAATACATATTGCCGTAAACGCACTCGTCCGCGATACCTTGCGGGGCGTCTTTTTCCAGCATAAAGTATATGACGGGTTTTCTCACGTGAAGATCGATTGAAATACTTTCTTCGCCAAATTCTGCGGTAAACGTGACTTCACCGCTTGAAATCGCAGTGATTAACCCCGTTTTTTCGTCGATTGTCGCAACGTCGGTGTTTGACGAATAATAACGCACGCCGCTTGCTTTTTCGCCGCTTGCGGCAAATATCGCGTTGAGTTTATACGGGACTTTCCCGACGATAACGGTGCTGTTTTCAATAACGTCGGCGTTTTCGAAAACAATCGAAGTTTCGCTTTCGACCTTGCGTAACGTCATTGTTTTTCCGCCTTTTTCAAGGACGGCGTAACCCGTTTTTCCGCTGAACACGATTGCGCCGGATTCAAGCGTGGCGTTTTGCGATTTAACGAGAGTGCTTCCTTCCGCGCCTATCGACGAAAGCGAAACACTGTCGGTATGAACGTATTTCAAAGCCGTCGGGAACACTCCGCCGCGCACCGTAATCTGAACCGTGCGGACGATTTCGGGCGCAACGCGCTTCTCGCTTCCCGACACGAAATCTTTGGATTTAAGTTTCATGGTGACGGTTGCCGTTCCCGCGCCCTGCGGCACGACAACGCCGTTTGCGTCAACCGAAAGAACGTTTTTGTCGCTCGACTCCCAAGTGACGTATTCAAGATCCACGTCGATGGGGTGCGCGCACGCTTCAAGGCGGATTATTTCGTCCGTCGTGATATCGATGCCCGGCGTTTCGCCGAGTTTCACGTCTTTATAAACGATGTATGCCGACCTTGCGACGTCGCTTTTAATCTCAAAACGGCACCTGTCGGTTTTGCCGCCGTCGTCGGTTTTCGCGACAACGTCGAACGTGCCCGTCCAGTTTATGGTAACGTTGCCGTTATCGTCGACGGTTGCAATATCGCCTTCGTACTCGGGATCGTACGATACCGAGTTTTCAATGCTCCAATGGACTTTTTTATTCGTTGCTTTTTTGGGAAGGACCAGCGCGGCAAGCTGATATTGCATGCCGGGGCGGTCAAAATACAGCGAAACGCTGTCAACGTCCTGATAAAAATCGGGGTCAACGATTGCAATGCTCGCAACCGTAATATCGGGCGTGATCAGAACCACGTTTGTAACAAGAACAACAGCCGCAACGATTGCCATAGGAATTATCAGTAATAATCCTATCAGTACTTTTTTCATCGGCGTCTCCTACTTTTTTTCAGCGGCAAAGAACCTTTCGTCTGCCGCAAGGAATATACGAAACGTACAATATCTCGTTTCATAATTATACTTATTGATAAAGTTTATTATAGCGTTTATTAAGTTTTACGAAAAGAAGCACAAGCCCCAGTGCCGCCGCAACGCCCGACACGATGAGCAAAAGCCCCATAATCGACTTTGCGCCGTGTTTGATGGGTATTCCCGCAAACGTGGGCAGGAACCCGCCGATCATCGTAAACAAGCCGTACAACACCGCAAACACAAGCCCGAGAGCAAGCGCGATGGCAACGTTTTTGTTTGCCGAGACAAGCTCGCCGTCGCCCATGAAGTTGAACGTGGGCGATTTGGTATCGAACCACATGCAAAGACTCGTCAACGCAATGTTTGAAAACTCCGCGATAAAGAATATCATAACCGCGTCTACGGGCGATACGAACTTCGCGCCGCTTACAGCGATGCAGCAAAGGATAATCGAAAGCGTTGCTACGCCCGAATACAAAAGGAATTTTGCAAGCACCTGCTTCCAGTACGGCAACGGAATAATCTTCGTATGATAAAAGCATCCGCCTTCCCTGCTTATCGCCGTTGACGAGAACGACACGATGACCGTTACGAAAATCGTAATGACCATAAGCGATATGCCGGGCAGAATGTTGTTGCCGACGCTGTTGCTACCGACAGAACCCGCAAGCGCGTTGCAGTAATATACCATAACGGGTGCCGCCGCCGCCATGACGAGATATTGGAAGCTGTAATTGAAACTTCTTAAAATCCCGTAAAAATCACGGCGCATATACGACAGGAACGGCGAAAGAGGTTTGTCCGAGGTGCGTTTCGTGAAAGAAGCGCGCTGATTTTCGATGCCGTCCAGAATCGTGCTGAAATACCACTTTTTGACGATGAGCATCGCAATAAGTCCGACGCCCGTCGTAAGCAGCAGGACGTAAATAAGGTTAATATACGGGTGGCGTCCCAAAAGCATGTTCGCGTAAAGGTTGAACGGGAACGCGCCTGCCGCAAACTTCCCGATTCTGCCCATGACTTCCGGGCTGAACAACGCCATATCCTTTTCGATGTAAAAACCGACAAGCGATTTCAGAAGTTGCATGTACGCGACGAATATGCCCACGACCACAAGGATCGTAACGCACAATACGATGCCGTATTTGTTTTTGATAAGGTTGATTAACTTCATCACGGGGATTGCCACGATGTTCGCCAGGAAGAACGGCAGGAAACTGCTTAAAAACGTCGTGAGTATCGCCACGGGATAGAAAACCTCAGGCGGCCTTCCGAGTGCGCCCGCTTTTTGCAGAATAACGCCGTAACAGATGTAAAACGGCAGAAGAATCCCCATCGTAATCAAAAAGTTGCTGATGAATACGAATATCGACTTCGCAATGAAAATCTGCGTGCCGTTCACGGGGAATCGCAACAATATTTCGTTGTCGCCGCTGTAATAAAGCGCCTTGATGAGCGTTGCGGTGCAAATGAAAAATTGCAGGATTATCGACGCCATCGACACGATGACGATGTAACTGTCGCGAAGTCCGGGACGCGCGACGAACATTTGCGTGAAAAGCAAAATCAAAAATACGATTATTGCATACATCAGGCCGGACATAATTAAATTGAATATCCATTTCCCGACGTTGCCCGCGCCGATACGTGTGCCGTATCCGAAGCGGGATTTCATATCTATTTTCAAAAGCGCGCGTATGGTAAACCAATCGTCGCGCACCTTTTTCCGATGCGCGGCAAGCGCTTCTTTGTTGATTTTATCAGACATTCCACGCCCTCCTTTCTTCCTCGGTGGACGAGATTTCAAAGAATCGTTTTTCAAGGGTTTCGCGGTTTGCGGGATCGGACAAGTCGATGACGCAGTGCAAAATGCCGTCGTTGATTATCGCGACTCTGTTGCAGACCTTCGCAACCATATCGAGGTTGTGGCTGCTGAAAAATACCGTGTTGCCCTTGCGGACGTGTTCACGCATATAACTTAAAATTTCCGCCGTGGATTGCGGGTCGAGTCCCATCATCGGCTCGTCAAGCACCCAGAGTTTCGGCTCGTAAATAAGCGCGGCGATGATACAAATCTTCTGCTTCATGCCGTGGCTGTACGACTTGATCTGACGGTCGACGGCAAAACGAAGTCTGAATAAGTCCAGAAACATGTTGAGCCTTTCTTCGCGGTCGGCTTTCGGCACGCGATAAAGGTCGGCGACGTAGTTTACGTATTCCCTGCCCGTCAGACGTTCGTAAACGCTGTGGTTGTCGGGGACGTAACCCATGTTCATTTTCGCCTGCATAGGCTCTTTCACGATATCGTATCCGCAAATCGTGATTGTGCCTTCTTCAAACGGAAGTATGCCGGTCAGACATTTTATGGTCGTGGATTTGCCCGCGCCGTTCTTGCCCAGAAATCCGAAAACTTCGCCGGGTTTCAGTTCCAGCGACAAATCCTTTACGGAATAGACCTCGCTGTTGGCGTACCTTTTTTTAAGGTGGTCGATTTTAAGCATCGGGGGCGCGCCTTCGATGACGGTGTTTTCGTTTGAAAAATCGCCAAGTCTTTTGTGGACTTCCGTGTCGTTGGACGCGCTTACGTCGTCAAGAATTTCGGGTTCGCGCTCGTCAAGAGTTTCAAGTTCTTCCGCCGTGGCGTCTTCCATAATCTGGTCGGGCGTTTCCGCGACTTCATGTTCGTGTTTATTCTTTTTGAATTTCATTTTCATTTTGCACCTTTCGTATTTGTTATAGTGTGCGTAAAGCAACGATATAATCCTTTTAATATTATATCGCTTGCATTTTACCATACGCGTTCGGTTTTGACAAACGTTTTCGGTCGTTTATCACATTACAAAAGTATTACAATCAATTAAAAAATACCTTAAAAAATAAAACCCCCGACTGAGCGAGGGTTTTTTGACGATTATGATTTCAATGACTTTTTACTTTTTGAAAGAGAGCTGCACGCTGAACGAATGCTTCACGACGGGATAGATTTTGTATCTCGGTTTAGTGCATGCAAAGGCAGGTACGTCGCCGCCTACGCCGCGTTGTTTTCCGTCAAAAGTGACAGTTAAACGTCCGGTTTTTTGCAATAAATGCCTGTGTGTGGTATTTTCCAGCTGTTCGATACTATACTCGTTGACGCTTGCTTCAAAGGGTTTTCCGACATATTTGATTTGCAGCGTCGGCTTGTCTTCGCCGCACACTTCAAGCCATCTCATTTCGGTGTGGTTGCTGCATTCCTGCGGGGTGAGATAGCCGTGTTCGAACTCTTCCACCGCGCCTTCGTACACGCCGAGAATCGCCGCGTCGCCACGGTCGCAATAGTTTTCAAACGGACCTTTTCCGTAAAAACGCATCTTGTCGTAGCCTTCATTGAGTTCGGTCACGAAGCCGTATCTCGGCAATCCGTAAGCGCGTCCGCGCACCGACATCTGGACGATAACGTTGCCCACGCCGTCGAATTTATAGGTCGTTTTCAGCCCCAGTCTTGTGCTTATCCAATGCACTTCGACCTTGATCGAGCCGTTTTGTTCCTTGACCTTAATCCTGCCGACTTTCAGGCGTTTCGTGGCTTTTTTGTAATACCACTTGCCCATAATCGCCCTTACGAACGCGGGGACTTGCGGCAGGTAATCGTTGTCGGTTATCGCGCGCCAGAAGTTGGGTTTTACGGGTTCGTGCAGAAGCGGCGCGTTGTCTTTCGTGAAGAAGTTGAGCCCGCCCGTTTTCTTGTCGATTGCGGCGTCGAATTCTTCGGTATAAATGCGCACCTCGTCCTTGTTGTTTTCGTAAACGGGTTTGACGGTCATTTCGACTGCCTTGCCCTTTTTCGGATTATACAAAATCTGCTCGTACGCGACGATATGCCCCGCCGGCGCAAAGAACGTATCTTCCGCAAGGCTGAGTTCCACCACGATCGAAAGTTCGTTTTCGCGGTTTTTGATATACTTTTTAATATTGATTTCGCCCGTGCTGAGCGGCTTGATTTCGGGCAGGTCAAGCTTGACCTTTTCCACGAATTTGCCTTCTCTCAGAATTCTCATCGACAGCTTGAATCTGTCGTCGAGCGGGGTTATTCTGTGGCGGTTTTTAATAATAAGGTTGTCGCCCTTCGTCGAAAAATCGACAAGTTGATATACCTTTTTCACTTCAAACAGCGCGGGTTGCGGGGTTCTGTCGGGCTGAACGATACCGTTGAAGACAAAGTTGCCGTCGTTGGGTACGTCGCCGAAGTCGCCGCCCTGCGTCCATTTGACCGTGCCGTCGTTTTCAACCTTTTTGATGCTCTGATCCGCAAAGTCCCAGATAAATCCGCCTGCGAGTCTGTCGTATCTCAAAAATTCTTTCCAGTAATCGTTGAAGTTTCCGAGGCTGTTGTTCATCGCGTGCGCGTATTCGCAAAGTATGAAAGGTTTGTCGCGGTAATCCTTGGGCTTAAAGACCTTGCCTGACGGCGACCACAACGCTATGCAGTGCGTATAAGGTTTTTTACATTCGCCGATGCGTTTCATTTTTTCCTGACGGGTGTACATATCGCTCAGAACGTCGGACGAGCGGAAGTCGGTGTCGGGATTGTAATGAATGGGGCGCGTTTTGTCGATTTCAAGCGCGGCTTCGCGCATTTTTACGAAGTTTTGGCCGTAGCCCGCCTCGTTTCCGAGCGACCAGAAGATGACCGAGGGATGGTTTTTGTAAGAGTCTACCATGTTACGCATACGGTAAACGACGTGCCCTTCCCAGCGTTTGTCAGAGCCCGGGATTCTGGACGCAAGACCGTGCGTTTCAAGGTTGCATTCGCTCATTACGATGATGCCGTATTTGTCGCAAAGTTCGTAAAAGTCGCGACTGTCGGGATAGTGGCTCGTGCGGATTGCCGTGATGTTGTTTTTGCGGCAAAGGATGATGTCGTTTTCATTGAACTCGCGCGAGACGTATCTGCCGTGTTCGGGATCGAATTCGTGACGGTTTACGCCGCGGATTTTCAAAGGTTTGCCGTTAAGCATAATGAACGGACCGCGGTTTGTTTCGGGATTATAGCCCGTGATTTCCACCGTTCTGAAACCGAACATAAGTTTTCTTCTGTCCGCCATCACGGTGTCTTCGCCGTCTTCGTAAAGGATATAGTCCACTTCGTAAAGATAAGGATTTTCCATTTCCCAAAGCGTTACGTCGCGGACTTCTTTCAAAAAGTCGACCTTGTAACTTCCGCCGTTTTTGATTTCGGGAATGACGACAATGTCCTTAAAAACTTCCTGCCTGTCGGCGTCGCGAAGCATCACGACAAGCCTGCCGCCGCTGAAATCGGCGCGTTCCGCACGCATCGAGATTTCCGCGCGAAAGAACATAACACCGTCTTTATTGGTGAATTCCGAATAGTTAAAGATATCGGAAATGAATTTCTTCGGACGATATACAAGGAAAACGTCGCGGAAAATACCGCTCATTCTCCACATATCCTGATCTTCAAGGTAACTGCCCGTCGAGAACTGATAAACCGTCACCGCAAGGCGGTTTACGCCGTCTTTTACGAAGTCGGTAATGTCGTATTCCTGATAGTCGAACGAGTCTTCGCTGTACCCGACGAAGTTGCCGTTGACGTAAACTTCACCCGCGCTTTCGATACCGCCGAAATTGATAAGAACGTTATCGTCGTCGCTTTTTTGGCACTCGAAATCAAGGACATATAACCCTGCCGGAGCCTCGTCTTCCTTTACGTGCGGAATCTTGCTTTTGATTTTCGTTTCAAGCGCGTGCGGGTAACGGATATTGAGATATTGCGGTCTGCCGTACCCTTCGATCTGCCAGTTGGACGGCACGGTTATTTCGTCGAAGTTCGACACGTCGTAGTCCGCCGCATAGTAGTTTTCGGGGATATCCGCAATTTTTTTCGCGTACTTGAATTTCCATTTGCCGTTAAGCGATACTATTTTTTTATTGCCTTCGTCGTCGTACGGAAAACCCGCGCCGTTACGCTTTTCGGCATTTACGTTATAAACGTTTATATCGTTGAACAACTTTTTTTCCATGGTCTTTCTCCTGTAAGTTATATGTCGGTTTTTTATTTATTAAGGATTACGATGCGGCCGCAGTTCGGGCATTCAACAAAGTCGCCGTCTTCTTTCAGTTTTCCGATGCAGTCGTTGGGAAGGTTCATTCCGCAGTAGCAACTTCCGTCGCCGGCGTATTCCACGAATGCCGGGAGTTTTCTTGCCGCCCTGCACCGCTTGTACATCAGAATGAATTTGGGATCTATATTTTTCTCAACCGCTTTCAGTTTTTCCATCACGGGGCGACCTTCGTTTTGCAGTTTGAGTTTCAAGCCTTGATAACTTTGCAGCGCGACTTTGTATTGCTCGTTGAGTTGCACCGCCTGACGGGTAAGATTGTCGCTGTTATCTTTCACCTGATCGATACGGGCGGACACTCTTTGCAGTTCCCGTAGCAGTTTGTTGACGTCTTCGGAAAGCCCCGCAAGAACCTTTTCGTAATATTCGATTTCCTGTTCGTCCTGAACGTCGGAGATGGAGTCCGCGATTTCTTTCACTTCGGATTCGTACTTACCGACGTTTGCCGCAAGTTTTTCGGCGTTCAGATTAAGTTCGTCCGCTTCGCTCTGGAATTTTGCCATATTGTCGCCCGCGGTCTTGATTTTTGCGTTCAGGGCGCTTGCCTTTTCTTTTTCGGTACTGTTGTTGAGTTCTCTTTCGATCTTTACAAGTTCCGAATCGATTTTCTGGTATTCGAGCATACTGTCAAATTTCATATATACACCTCGCGGAAATCAGCCGTTAAAGGGATTTCCTTCATAATATTTTACAATTTTGATTGTGTCAAAGTGACACTTTAATATGTCATTAAGAACGTCATTAAAACACATTTCGCTTGCATAATGTCCTACGGACATTAAAGCGTAATTCGTTTCCTTTGCTTCCAGCAGGATATGATGCTTAAACTCGCCGGAAATATACAAATCCGCGCCGACTTCTCTTGCACGGGAGAAACATTCGTCGTCGCCGCCCGCGCCGTTTATCATCGCGACTTTTTTAATCTTCTTGTTTTCGTCGCCGACCGTGAAAATCGTGTCGTCGCACAAAAGTTTTTTGACTTTTTCCTTAATTTCCGAAAATTTCATATCGACGTCGCCTTGCGCGCCGAATCCGTTATCGAACAGCGTCGTTACGTTTTTCGCGCCGATTGCTTTCAGCGTGCGTACCGCCATATTGTCGTGAAATCCGTCGATGTTCGTGTGAGCGGCGTAAATCGCCGTGCCCGACACGTAAGCAGACGCAATTACGTCGCATTTATAATCTTTCGTCAAAAAACTCTTTCTCGGAGTAAAGATTATCGGGTGATGCGAAATAATAAGGTTGCAGCCTTTGTTTTCGGCTTCTTTAAGCGCGCCGTACGTCGCGTCGACCGTCAGAAGCACGCCCGTGCATTCTTTCTCGTCATCTCCGACAATAAGCCCGGGGTTATCGTACGGCAACGCCGTGTCAAGCGGCGCGACTCTTTCGATTTCAGCGATTATTTCTTTGATTTTCATATTCTTCGATCTCTCTCGTTTCGGCAAGGATTTTTCTAAGCGATTCGCCTTTCGCGCGGGACGCAAGCATTTTCAGGACTTTTTTACGCATGCCGATAAATTCCGCAAGGTCTGCCGTTTCGTCCTTTCCGAAATAGGTTTCAAACGGCGTGTAGCGCGTATATCCGATTCCTTCCGCGACGATTACGGGATAAAACTTGTTGCCGCTTTTCACGACGCCGTCCTTTTTCACGAAAAAGCCGTTTTCCTGCAAAAAGGCTCTCAGAACGTCGGCGTGCTGATGCGGGACGAGAATATACTTCTCGTATCGCTTGTCCGAGTCGCTTAAAATTTTCACGATTTCGTGCGCGCCCATACCGGCAATAACGATGGTATCGACGTCTTTGTCTTTCACGGGATTAAGCCCGTCGCCGACAAGGCAAATCACGTCGTCTTCCTGCAAAAGTTCCTTTGAAAGCGTCCGCGCCTTCATCAGACATTCCGCGCTGATATCGACGGCGTATGCGGGGTTTTTTGTGATTTGCACGGCGGAATTTGCGATTTTGCCGTGGTCGCAGCCGATGTCCGCAACCTTATCGCCAAGTTCCAGCTCCTTCACGACGGCACTTAATCTTTCGTCAAGCGTCAACATTTTTAGGTATAATCTTTCAGTTTTTTGATGCGGTTCGGGTGGCGCAGTTTTCTTAAAGCCTTCGCTTCGATCTGGCGGATACGTTCACGCGTTACGTTGAACTCTTTGCCGACTTCTTCAAGCGTTCTCGGATGGCTGTCGTCGATGCCGTAACGAAGTCTTAACACCTTTTCTTCGCGCGGGGTAAGCGTGCTTAAAACGCTTATAAGCTGTTCGCGCAGCATATTCGCTTCCGCGACTTCCGCGGGGGCTGCGGCGTTGCTGTCTTCGATAAAATCGCCGAGATGGCTGTCTTCTTCCTCACCGATAGGCGTTTCGAGCGACACAGGATCCTGTGCTATTTTTTGGATTTCGCGCACGCGCTCGGGCGTAGAGCCGATAAACTCCGCAATTTCTTCGGGGCTGGGTTCACGGCCGAGTTTTTGCAAAAGCTGACGCGTCGCGCGCACCTGCTTGTTTATGGTTTCGACCATATGCACGGGGATACGAATCGTCCTTGCCTGGTCGGCGATCGCGCGGGTAATGGATTGTCTTATCCACCACGTCGCGTAGGTCGAGAATTTGAACCCCTTTCTGTAATCGAATTTTTCGACGGCTTTCATAAGCCCGAGGTTGCCTTCCTGAATAAGGTCAAGGAACTGCATACCCCTGCCGACGTAACGCTTTGCAATCGACACGACAAGACGAAGGTTGGCTTCGCTTAATATGCGTTTTGCTTCCTCGTCGCCTTCTTCCATGCGTTTTGCAAGTTCGACCTCGCGTTCGGCGGACAAAAGCGGCACGCGGCCGATGTCTTTCAGATACATTTTGACGGAGTCGTCAAGACTGCCTTCCGCCATAATCTTGTCAAAGTTATCTTCGGTTTCCCCAACCTGAACGACGGCTTCGATTGTTTTGAAGACGTCCTCCATTTCGTCTGCGGTTGCGTCAATCTTTTCAAGCTTTGACATTATTTCTTCCTGAGTTAAAGAGCCTTTCTTTTTGCCTTCTTCAATCAGTTTGTCGGTTTCGGCCTTTAATAAGGCTTCCCTGTTTTCCATTAAGACCTCCTTATGTATGCAAGTTCTTTTACGGTAAAAATATTTATCGCAAGCGAGTTGCGTTTTTTCTTATTTAAGTGATTTCAGCATGTTCTGATAAACCGAAAGGTCGGTGAGAATCCGACGTCTTTCGGACGCGTCGGGGCATGCGTCAAAACTTTGCGAAAGCGTTTTGATGCGGTAGTTGACGTAGTTTAAGTTTAAGAGTTTCACGCTGTCGCGGTAATACTTTATGAGTTTGGTTTCGTCGTGGAATTCCTTCACGGAATTTAATACGTTTGCGACTTCCTCGTCCTGCGACAAAGAATACAGCATGTGCGCCTGCGGTTTTTCGCCAGCTTCCGTTTTTTCCTTGACGTAGTCGTACACGAGTTTATGCACTTCGTTGTCGCCGAACACGTCGCAGGATACGACGTCCATGGGCTTTGCATATTCTTCGCCCGACGCCATTTTGTTCAGGACGAACCGCGCCGCTTCCAGACTTACCGGCAGTTCGCTCTTTTGGATTTGCGGCTCCGAAAACACTACTTCGGAAATTTCGTTCACAAGTCCGTCGCGCAATATATTCATCGCAACACGGCTTTTATCGTGCACAATTTCAAGGTAAACGTCGCGTCCTGTCGTTTCTGGCAAAGTCTTTATGAAAGCAAGAGCCTCGTTGACGTACTTTGCGCGCCCCGTATTCGTTGACAGATCGTTGTCCTTTTCAATGACGGAAAGCACGAACTCGACGTAAGGAACGGCGTTGTCCAGAAGTTTTTCAAAACCGGCGTGACCGTACTTTTTGACGTAATCGTCGGGGTCCATTCCGTTTTCGGGGATTGACACGACTTTAAGATTCAGCCCTTCCTTATTAAGGATTTCAAGGTTTCTGACGGTTGCGTGCTGTCCCGCAGCGTCGCCGTCGTAGCACACGCAGACGTTTTCTGACAACGTGCGAAGTGCGCGCGCCTGCTCTGGCGTGAACGCCGTACCCATTCCCGCAATGGCGTTGTTGAAGCCGTACTTTGCAAGGGAGATGACGTCCATATATCCTTCGACGACGATTACTCTGTCGATGGCAACCTTTTGTTTTTCCTTTTTCACAAAGTTCGCGGCGTACAGAACCTTGCCTTTTTCAAAGACTTTCGTGTTGCGGTAATTCACGTACTTCCCGCCCGAAAACTCTTTCGTGACGGCTCGTCCGCTGAATGCGACGACTCTGCCGCGCATATCGAAAATCGGCACGATCATTCTGCCTTGCAGCGCGTCGAAAACCCTTTTTGATTTGTCGCTTTGCCACGCTACGCCGCAGTCGAGCATTTCGGCTTCGGAAAACCCCTGCTCTTTCAGGTACTTTATTACGCCGTCGTAACTTGGCGAAAAGCCGAGCCCGAATCTTGTCATAAGGTTTTTATCGACGCCGCGTTTTTCAAGGTACGTCCGTGCGTCTTTCCCCTCGTCGCTCATAAGGGATTTGTAATAAAATTTGGCGGTGAGAGTCAGGATTTCATACAATCTGTCGCGTTTTTGTCTGGATTCCGCATTACTTTGAAAACCGACGGGCGTGGGGACTTGCATACCCGCGCGCTCCGCAAGAAAGGCAACCGCTTCCGGGAAAGTCATTCCTTCCATCTTCATTATAAAGGTGATGACGTCACCCGATTCTCCGCAGCCGAAGCAATGATAAAACTGTCCGTCTTCGTTGACGCACATCGACGCGGTTTTTTCATGGTGAAACGGACAGCAACACCAGAATTTGCCGCCCTTTTGCTGCAACTGCACGTACCGCGAGATAACTTCGACTATGTTGTTTTTTTCCTTTAATTCCTGTAACCAGTCCAAAGGATAGCCTTCTTTCTGAAACATATAACCTCAAACGCTCAAAACGTTTACAATTTATTATTCGTCAAAAAATCGATAATTCCTAAAACTCGCGCGATTTTTCTTGCCAGCCTTTCGGAATATAGATGTCCGAGAAAACTTTGACGGCGTAGCGGTCGCTCATTGCGGCGATATAATCGCACACGACGGTCTGCACGCCGTATTCCGACAACAGATTTTTGTAAAGGTCGGGAAGTTCGTCGGGGTTTTTTACGAAATAATCGAAAAGGCTTTCGATAAGTCGTTTTGCTTTCACTTCTTCATACTTCGCTTCCGACTGAGTATAAAGGTTTGCGAACATATAAGAGCGCAGCCCGTCAAGCGCACGCTCGAACTCGTCCGACAGCGTGATATACGGTTTGCCCGCGCTGTTCTCGACGAGATTATATACAAGATTGTTGATTCTGTCGCGGTGGGTGCGACCGAGAACGCTTATACATTCTTCGGGCAGGCTTTCTTCCGCGATAAGCCCGGCGCGTATGCCGTCGTCGATATCGTGATTGACGTAGGCGATGCGGTCGGCGTATCCCACGACTTTCCCTTCCAGCGTCTTCGGATTGCCGTCGATGCGGTGTTCCCTGATTCCGTCCAACACTTCCGCCGTGAGATTGAGTTTTTCCAACACTTCGCAGACGCGTACGCTTTGTTCGTTGTGCGAAAAACGACCGTTCGTCAATTCGTTCAGGGTGCGCTCGCCTGCGTGTCCGAACGGGGTATGCCCGAGGTCGTGTCCCATTGCGATTGCTTCGATAAGGTCTTCGTTGAGCCTTATCGCGCGCCCGACCGTCCTTGCGATTTGCGACACTTCGAGGGTGTGCGTAAGGCGCGTTCTGTAATGATCGCCTTCGGGCGACAGGAAAACCTGCGTCTTGTGTTTCAGCCGCCTGAACGCTTTGCAGTGAATGATTCTGTCGCGGTCGCGCTGAAACTCCGTGCGGATTTTGCACTCTTCGACAGGAGTAACCCTTCCCGCCGTGTCGCGACTTTTGAACGCGTAGGGGCTAAGGTATTTGTCCTCGATTTCGTACGTTACGTCCTTAATGTCGTTGCTCATTGTTTTTTCTTTGGTTGAACTTTGTGTTTTTCGCCGTTTTCGTCAACGATATAGGTGTTGTCGAGTTGCGCTTTCAACGACGCCTTTACGCTGTCGATATACTCGCGGCGAATTGCGGCTTGCTCGGCTTTTTCTTCGTCGGTAAGCCCTTCGATTTTGGATTTTTTTGCCAGATAATTAAGCCTTTCGATGTCAATCATTTGTTGTACCTTTCAATGATTTCTGCATTTTGTTTAAGGAGTTTCGCCTTTTCCGCGACGCTTTCGGCGGCGTCGACGATAAGCAGAAATTCCTTGTCGTACTCTTCCTTGTCTTCCTTGACTTTGTCAAGCGCAAGAAGTTTTGCGTTGATGTCGGACAAGCATTCGTACAGTTCGTAATAACCTTGTATTTGCTTTTCGGTGTAAGTCGTCAGCGCGTGGTCGGCAACCGCCGTAACCTTAATCGAAAACTTCAAAACTTCTCTTTTCGACCTTTCCTTGTCGCGACTTGCGTAAAGCGCGCGCACCTGTTTTGCGACGTACTCGGTTTCTTCCGCAAGGCTGTTGACGTAGCCCTGTTTCTTCCTTCTGTTGACGGTTTTGATAAGCGGAATTCCGACGATAATCGACAGACCGAACGCGCAGTACGTTGCGATAAGCTTGATTAAATCGTCGTCAGAAAACTTGACTTCCGTGTTCGTTTCGTTCGCCGCGCCGTCCGCCGCATACGCAACGCCCGACGTCGAAAACGCAATAAGCAACGTTAACAGTAAAAATATGATAATTAAAGTGCGTTTTTTCATTGTTTGTTATCTCCGACAACCTTTACGGCAAGTTTATTCGTCGTGACGGCAACGCCGTTTTCTTTCAAAGACTTGACAATTTCTTCGTTCAGAATGAAAAGCGCGTCCCAGTAATACTCGGTAGGCACCCAGCAGCGAAGCGTAATTAAAATCGCGCTGTCGGTGTAGTCTTCAACGACCACACTCGGTTCGGGTGACGACAAAATCTCATTCCTGCCGCGAGCGACGTCAAGCATAATCTTTCTGACCTTTTCGACGTCCTCGTCGTATGAAAAGCGCAGTCTGCAAACAACCCTTCTCGTCGGATTCGTGCTGTAATTCACCACGCCGCTGCCGATAAGCGAAGAGTTGGGCAAAGTGATTATCTGATTGTCGTAGGTCACAAGTTTCGTGTTGAAAAACCCGATTGATTTCACCGTGCCCTCAACGCCGTTTACCGCAACGTAATCGCCCACGACGAAAGGCTTGCTTCCGAGAATAATAAATCCGTTTGCAAGGTTGCTTAAACTGTCTTTGAGCGCAAGGGATATCGCAAGCCCGGCAGCCGAAATAAGCGCGACGAAACTCGCCGTCGAAATCCCCGCCGATTTGCCCGTCAGCAGCAATAAGCCGAAATAAAGCAAAACGCCCACGACCGACAACACGAAACTTGAAATGGTTTTGTCGATGTGCGCGCGCACCGAAAGTTTGTTCACGATAAGCAGTATGAGCTTTACCGCAAGCAATCCGAAAATAAACACGGCGACGGTACGCGCAATCGTCATACCGTCCCCCGTAAAGAATTCGATTAAGATTTTCTCAAATTCAGCCATAGTACCTTCTCGTTACTTCCACATTTTCTGGAAAATGCCGAAGATAAGTTTATCCGTTTTCTTTTGCGTCAAGTTACTTTGTCCCGTAACCGCCGCGTGTATCGACTTTTCGGTAAGTTGAGGCACAAGCGCGGTAAGAACATTGAACTCGATACTTTTTTCGTTTGAGGCAAGCGCGAAATATGCGTCGCCGTCAAAATTCGTATGCGAGGGGGAAATTGCCCGCGCAAGCCCGTCGTGTGCAAGGTCGGCAAGGCGGTTTGCCTGAACTTTCGTGATTTTCGCGTTCGTAAGGACGCACCCTATCGTGGTGTTTGCGCCGTGTTGTCCGACCGCGCCCGCCGTGAAAACTTTCAGGCTGTCCAGGAAACTTCCGTCGGGGGATTTGATGCCCGCAATGATTTTGCCGTTGTCCACGACGTCACCCAACGCGTTCACGACCGATATAACCGCGACTTCCACGCCGTTGATCGTCACGCTTGCAACGCCGAGCCCCGCCTTTGCGGCACATTCCATTCCGAGGAGTTTGCCAACGGTCGCGCCCGTCCCCGCACCGATATTGCCGGAAGAAAAATCGTTTTCTTTGGCGTTTTTCGCGGCACTGTATCCCGCCGCCTTATCGGGAAACGCAAAGTTCTTGTATTCAAGGTCAAAAATCGACGCACCGACGACAATGGGCACGACTTGTTTCCCGACCTTAAAGCCTTTGCCCTGTTCCGAAAGATACTGCATAACGCCGCATGACGCTTCCAGCCCGAACGCACTGCCGCCCGACAGCACGACCGCGTTTACCTTTTCGACGGTTTTTTCGGGCGAAAGCAGGTCGGTTTCGCGTGTTGCGGGCGCTGCGCCGCGGACGCTGACGCCGCCGACTGCGCCGTCTTCGCAAATAATCGCGGTAACTCCCGTCCCGTTTGTTTCGTCGGTGAAATGACCGATTTTGAACTTATCAAGCATACTTCTTATTTGATTTTCAAAGCGGTTTCAAACGCTTCCTTCGTTGCGCTTGCGATACGTCCCGTCTTATCGGCGTCGCCGATGACGTAAATTCTTTCAAACATATCTTTCGCGTCTTTGTAAAGTTTGTTGTCGCTTCTTACGCCCAGACTGATAACGACGTTGTCGCAAGGAATTTCGCTTCTGTTTTTGGTTTTCGTATCTTCGACGACCACGCCTTTTTCGTTGATTTCGACAAGCATCTTGCCGGTAACGAATCTGGTGTCGTACTTTGAAAGTTTTTGCATTGCGTCGTCAACGTGCTGGAACCACATACCGGGCGCGATTTGGTTTTTGCCCTCGACCACGGTAACGTGATTGCCGTCTTTGCACAGATATTCCGACGTTTCGAGCCCCGTCATACCGCTGCCGGCGACGACAACCTGTTTGTTTTCAAGTTTGACCGCGCCCGACAAAATCTCGGTTGACGTGCAAACGTTATTGTTGTCGATGCCTTTTATGGACTTCGGCTTAATCGCCACGCCGCCCGTTGCGATAACGACCGCGTAAGGATTCATCTCTTTCAGCATTTCGACGGTCGCTTCCGTATTGAATTTAATATTCACGCCGAGTTTTGTTACCGAAGTCATAAGGTCTTCCGTTGCCCACGCGATTTTGTCTTTGCCGGGACCTTTGTCCGCAAGGTTGAGCTGTCCGCCCGCAACCGCTTCTTTTTCGACAATCGTGACGTTGAAGCCGCGCCTTAACAAAACTTCCGCGCACATAAGCCCCGCTACGCCCGCGCCGACTATTACGACAAGCCTGCCGTTCCCGACCTTTTCGGTGATTTTATCCATTTCGCCCTCGTGACCGAGATACGGATTGAGCGAACACAACGTATGACTGCCGTGGAATGCCTGTTCTTCCATGCTCTGAATGCAGTATAAGCAGCAGATGCAACGGCGGATATCTTCGGGATGTCCCGACGCGCACTTGTTGACGAAATACGGATCGGCAATATGCGGACGACCGAGGCTGATTAAGTCCTGCGTGCCTTCTTCAAGTTGCTGTTCCGCCTGTTCGGGAGTGCGAATAAGGTTTGCGGCAAGCACGGGAATCTTGACGTTCTTCTTGACTTCCGCCGCCATATATTTTCTCCAACCGACGGGGAAAGACGTGGGTTCAAGCCAGTAGTTGAAAGTGTCGTAACCCGCCGACGATACGTCGATTGCGTCGACGCCCGCCGCTTCGAGACGTTTTGCCATTTCGACGCCTTCTTTCAGGTCGTATCCGACGCCGGGCTTTCCGATATAGGAATAGCACTCGTCAACGGTGAGTCTGACAAGAACGGGATAACCCGGGCAACGTTCCTTGATGCCCTTAATAATATTCAGCAAAAAGCGCATGCGGTTTTCAAGGCTTCCGCCGTATTCGTCGGTGCGACGGTTGGTGTACGGGCTTAAAAATTGCTGGATAAGATAGCCGTGCGACGCGTGCAGTTCAACGGCGTCGACGCCCGCTTTTTGCAACCTTTCGGCAGCGTCGATAAAGTCCTTTTCAAGGTTGACGATTTGTTTATGCGAAAAAGCCTTCATCTTGCTGTCGGCAAACTTCGCGCGCTCCGTAACGGACGGGGCATAAACCTTCGGACACCAGTGCTTTTCCAAAAGTTTCGGCCCGACTTTCGGCACGACTTTGAAAATAAGCTTTTTGACGCATTTGATATTCTGGAACGGGATAAGAAGAGGAATCGTGCCGATGCAAAGCCCGAGATTCTGACGTCCCGGATGATGAAGTTGCACCGCAAGTTTTCCGCCCGCCTCGTGTATGCGATCGGCGAATTTACGCATAGGTTCGATATGCGAATCTTTGCTCATCGAAAGTTGCGCGAACGCCGCCGCGCCGTGAAAATCGTTGACGCGCGTGATTTCCGTGATGATAAGAGCGGTGCCGCCCTTTGCGCGTTCAACGTAATAGTTCATAAGTTGCTCCGTGGGTTTACCGTCGAAGTCGCCCATACCGATAAGCATCGGCGCCATGACCACGCGGTTTTTGAGTTGCATGTTGCCGATTTTAATGGGGCTTAACAACATTTCGTATGCCATAATCTCTCCTGAATGTTCGAATAAATTTCAAAGTGAATACTATTATAGCACATATTAAGTAATATTACAAGGAAATTTTATCCGCATTAGTTTTTTTTGCGCCGTCTTCTTCTTAAATGCTTTTACCACATTTGACAAAACGGCGGCAAAGTTGTATAATATATTTGATTTGATAATCGCAAAAACCCGCATTTATCATATCATTTTCAAAACTAAACTTCTTTTTCGGTGATATTATGACAAAACGCGAACAAGCAATGCAAAACTTCAAAAACGGATACAACTGCGCGCAAGCGGTTCTTCTTGCGTTTTCCGACGAACTTGAAATCGACGAAAAAACGCTTGCTCTTATCTCGTCGTCGTTCGGCGGCGGCATGGGCAGAATGCGCGAAGTCTGCGGCGCGGTCAGCGGTATGTTTATGGTCGCGGGGCTTAAATACGGTTACTCCGATCCTTCGGCAAAACAGGAAAAGGCGGAACTTTACGCGCTTGTCCAGAAACTTGCGGCAGGTTTCAAGGAAAAAAACGGAAGCATTATCTGCAAGGAACTTCTGGGCGTTTCGGACACTTCCCCCACGCCCGAACCGCGCACCGCCGCTTATTATAAAAAGCGCCCTTGTGTCGAACTTGTCGGCGACGCGGCGGAACTTCTTGAAAATTTGTCCGGAAAATAAATAATTTTCCCCTTAAAACTGTTTACAAAATCAAAATTGTGTGGTAATATAATCTTCGCTATGGACGTTTAACTCAGCTGGTAGAGTGTCTTCTTGACGTGGAGAAAGTCAGCGGTTCGAGTCCGTTAACGTCCACCAAAATAACGCAATCAAACGATTGCGTTATTTTTTTGTCCGTAAACGTCCTCTGCGCAAATAAATTTGCGCGGGCTGTCGCCCTGAACCGCTACGCGCTGACGCTCCACTTTGCGAGTAAACTCGCCCGTTCCGCTATTAAACGAGTCCGTTAACGTCCACCAACAAAAACGCACAACCGATTTGGTTGTGCGTTTTTTGTTTGTGACTTACGGGGCATAGAACCCAACCATAAGGTTGGCGTTCGGCGGTTGCTTGCAAACGCTTGCGTTTTTCCGTGCAACGCACTTTTTGTCATTGCGAGCGGAAATCAGGGGACCCCGCGGGATACTGTGTACCCGTGGGGAAAAGGCGCACACAAGCAAAAGAGTGAGCATTGTCGCAAGCGACAATGCGATTTCAAAAGTGCAGTGTGCGCCGTGAGCAGCCCCGTTAACGTCACCTTTTGTCCGTTAATGCCCTGACCCGCTACGCGCTGACCGCAAGTGAAGAGAGAAGCAAGCGCTTGCATTTGCGGAAATCGAACGCAGCGGACATAGCCAACAACCGGACACGCAGTGTCAAATGCAAGGCATTAGCGCAAAAGCACAGATAATAATAATTTTCCATTATCATTGCTTTATCTGCTCAAAACAATGCTTTATCGCGTTGTTTTGTGTGTTGTGGCGCGGTTTGTATTTTTTGAATTTTTACAAAAAGCGGCGCAACTCTTTGACGTTGGCGTCGTAAAGTTTGATAAGTTCGCCGGCAAAAGGCGTGTCTTCTTCACGATAAAGATGCGAAGTTTTAACGACGTCGTTAATGCCCATATTGTTGCCTTCGATAAGCATTTCGGCAATGTTCGTCGTGGACTTGTCAAGCCCCGATTTCATCTTTACGGCGGCTTTCATCATTGCCCTTTCCATTTTGTTGGGATACGTACCGTCTTTTGCGGACGGCTCGTCCCCGAGTTCTTTGGACGCCCTGTCGGACAAATCCATTATCTTGACTTTTTGTTTCCAGATGGTTTCGCGCAGTTTCGTGTCCTTGACGTTTTCCCAGATGTTGTCGATTGCGTCAACGCCGACGTTGCAGTTTTTTATTACTTCTTTCAAAAGATTCATATTTGCCTCCTTATCGGAGTTTGTGCAAAGCCGGAAAACTTATGCGAAAAAATGCCACCGCATTACACGGTGGCAGATTTCGGTTGTTTTGATTGTTACGCGTCGATGTCGGAAATGAACTTTTGCAGCGTTTCCTGCGCGTTGCCGAGATACAGATACACGCCGCTGTCGCGAGTGTACAAGGGGTTGTCAACGCCGGCGTAACCGGGTTTAAGGTCGTAGTTGAAGATGAAGATGTTTTTGCAATCCGCAACGTCAAGTACGGGCATTCCGTAAATGGGCGTGCCTTCCGCGGTGTTTGCGGCAGGATTCAGAACGTCGTTTGCGCCGATTACTATCGTTGCGTCCGCCGTCTTGAACTCGGGGTTGATATTGTCCATTTCGTACAAATCTTCGTAGTCGACGTCCGCCTCGCAAAGCAATACGTTCATGTGCCCGGGCATACGTCCAGCGACGGGGTGAATTGCGTATTTCACTTTCGTTCCGTTTGCCGTGAGTTTATCCGCAAGTTGTTTTACAAGGTGCTGCGCCTGCGCGATAGCCATGCCGTATCCGGGAACGATGATGACTTCTTTCGCGTCACGCAAAAGTTTTGCGGGGTTTTCAACCTTTTCAGCGGGTTTTTCTTCCGCCTTTACTTCAACGGTCGCAGGTTTTTCTTCTTCCGCCTTTTCAAGCGTTATTTCCGACGGTTTATCCATATCTGCGATAAATTTTTGAAGGGTATCCTGTGCGTTGCCGAGATACAGGTGAACGCCCTTTTCGCGTGAATACAAGGGGTTGTCAACGCCGGCGTAACCGGGTTTAAGGTCGTAGTTGAAGATGAAGATATTTTTGCAATCCGCAACGTCAAGTACGGGCATTCCGTAAATGGGCGTGCCTTCCGCAGTATTTGCGGCGGGGTTCAGAACGTCGTTTGCGCCGATGACAATCGTTGCGTCCGCCGTCTTGAACTCGGGGTTAATGTCGTCCATTTCGTACAAATCTTCGTAGTCAACGTCCGCCTCGCAAAGCAATACGTTCATATGCCCCGGCATACGTCCCGCAACAGGGTGAATTGCATATTTTACTTTCGTGCCGCCCGCGGCGAGCTTATCCGCAAGTTGTTTTACAAGGTGTTGCGCCTGCGCGATAGCCATTCCGTATCCGGGAACGATAATGACTTCTTTTGCGCCGTTAAGGCTTGCAGCGTAGTTGGTTTCGGTCTTGACTTCGACAGGTTTTGCCTCCGTCTTTTCGGCCTTGACTTCCGTCTTGGTTTCAACGGGTTTGTCCATATCTGCGATAAACTTTTGCAGAGTTTCCTGTGCGTTGCCGAGATACAGATGCACGCCGTTTTCGCGGGTATAAATGGGGTTATCTACGCCCGCATAGCCGGGTTTTAAGTCATAGTTGAAGATGAAGATATTTTTGCAATCCGCAACGTCCAGAACGGGCATTCCGTAAATGGGCGTGCCTTCCGCAGTGTTCGCGGCGGGGTTCAGAACGTCGTTTGCGCCGATTACTATCGTTGCGTCCGCCGTCTTGAACTCGGGATTGATATCGTCCATTTCAAACAAGTCTTCGTACTCCACGTTGGCTTCGCACAAAAGAACGTTCATATGCCCCGGCATACGTCCCGCGACGGGGTGAATTGCGTATTTTACTTTCGTTCCGTTTGCCGTGAGTTTATCCGCAAGTTGCTTTACAAGGTGTTGCGCCTGCGCGATAGCCATTCCGTATCCGGGAACGATGATGACTTCTTTCGCGTTGTTCAAAGTTGCGGCGTAGTTGATTTCCGTCTTGACAACGGGTTTTTCTTCCGCCTTGACTTCCTTTTTCACTTCGGCGGGTTTCGCTTCCGCCTTGACTTCGACCTTTTCGGGGGCAGTTTTTTGAGCATTGTCGTTGGACGACGTGCCGCCGAGAAGGATTGCGCCGAGTTTTCTGTTCATCGCCTTGCACATAATTTGCGTCAGAAGAAGTCCCGACGCGCCGACGATACCGCCGACCGCAACGAGCAACAAGTCGTTGATTGCAAGACCTGCGATTGCGCCGGCAACACCCGAAAGGCTGTTAAGCAGCGAAATCGTAATGGGCATATCCGCGCCGCCTACGCGAATCGCGAAAATGTATCCGAAGAATCCCGAAATGACGAACAGCAATGCGATCATAATCCCGCAAAACGCTTTCAGGTCGATACCGAGAGTAATTTTGCCGCTGCCCGAAAGAGCCGCAATTGCCGCAAAGACAACGATAAGCGCAAGCGTCAGGCAAAGGCTGCCGACGGTCATCGCCTGATGTCCTTTGTAAACGACGGGTTTTTGCGGAAGAATCTTGTGAAGTTTGCCGGCTGCGACAAGGCTGCCGATAAGGGTAATCATACCGACCGCAAGCGCAAGAGCCGACGTCGTTGTCGAGAACGCGTCAAAGCCCGTGCCTACGCCGAGCATCGCAAACGCGCCGACGATTGCCGAAGCCGCGCCGCCCAGACCGTTAAGAAGAGCGACCATCTGCGGCATCTGAATCATTTTGACTTTCTTTGCAAGGACAATACCCGCAACCGTGCCGAGCGCAAGCCCGATATAGAGCGTCCATACCGCCGCAATGTGGCTTGTGCCGTTGCCGTACACGATAATAAGGATAATCGCAAGGAGCATGCAAATCGCGCTGAAACGATTGCCGATTTTGCTGTAAGCGACTTTGCCCATCATCGCGATGCCCAAAAGCACGCCAAGCGACAATACGATTGCCATTGCAAGGTAAACCCAATCGCGCGCCGATGTGCCCGCGCCTTTTGCGATGACGTCCATGCAGCAGATTACCGCAAGGAGTCCTGCGCCCGCAACTGCCGACGCCGCGTAAATCACGGCTTGCCCTTTCGCCTTCTTTTTCGCAATCATGCCGAGCATACGGTCGGTGACCATAAAGCCGCCGACGACGTTGACCATCGCGAGAGCGATTGCAAGTGAACCGAATATCGCGGAAAGCACGATGCCCGCCGTACCGAGTTTGAAAAGCGAGGCACTTGCCGACAACGCGCCAAGCACCGTAACGCCCGACAAAGCGTTCATACCCGACATAAGCGGGGTGTGCAAAAGCGTCGGAACGTTTGAAATAAGTTTGTAACCGACAAGCGTCGCTACGACGAATACGCCAAGAAGAATCAGCTGAAAGTAAATCGCTTTTTCAAGGCCGAAGTTGCCCATTGCGAGCGCGCCGGTAATAACAGAGTTTAACGTTGATAACATATTAAATTCCTGCCTGTATCATTATTAAAAATACCCCCTGCCCGAAAGCAGGCAGGGGATTGCCTTTTGTTGATAAAAGTTAATGCTGTGAAGCGGTTTTCGCCATATTCGCCGTTTAAGCGGTGATTATCTTCGTTTAAGCGGTGATATTCAGATGAAGTTCTGACGTTTCTTTTAAGGTTCCGAGTTTTCCTCGTATAATTAAAGGCGTCAAATATATCATCTTTTAAGCGGCGGATTTTAACCGTTTAAGCGGCGAGATTTAGATGAAGTTCTGACGTTTCTTTTAAGGTTCCGAGTTTTCCAGTGTACTATTGCGTACACGAAAACTCGGGTTCTTAAAAAAACTCAGAAATTCGCTAAATGTCGGCGCTTAAAGTCCCATCGCCTCGCGAGCACCTTTATGTACGATTTCACCGTCAATCGTTACGAGAATGCTTTGTACGATTTCGTCGTTCATATCGAGTTTAATGCTGCCGTCTTTCGCGAGGAACGCAAGCAGATTGTAGATGTTGTATGCGAAGAGCCAGGTCGAGCTGGTGGGAAGTTGACCGGGGATATTCTTGATACCTTCAATAATGACGTTGTGTTTGATGTCGCGGATACCGGGAGAGGTGATTGCACAGTTGCCGCCCTGGTCGATGGAAATATCGATAATTGCAGAGCCGGGCTTCATGGAAGCGACCATTTCATCGGTAAGGAGCGTGGGAGCGAGTTGTCCTTGAAGGAGTGCCGAGCAGAAGATGATGTCGGCGTTTTTGACTGCGTCTGCAAGTGCCGCGCGTTCTTTTTCAAGCCATTCTTCGGGAAGACGTTTTGCATATTCGACAACGCCTACGCGACGTACCGCGATTTCTTCGGGAACACCGGTCGGGACGATTTTCGCGCCGAGCGACATTGCCTGTTCGTTTGCGGAAGGACGGATATCGGCAGAATATACTTTCGCGCCGAGACCTTTTGCGGTTGCGACTGCACGAAGACCTGCAACGCCGGTACCGATGACGAGAACGTTTGCGGGTTGGATAACGCCGACTGCCGAGCCGATCAAAGGCATGAATTTGGAGATGTCGTTTGCGCCCATGAGCATGCCCTTATAGCCTGCACAGGTGCTCATCGAGGACAAAGCGTCCATGGATTGTGCGCGGGAGATACGAGGTACGCCGTCAAGGGTAAGGCCGATAACGCCTGCCGCCGCCATGTCTTTGACCATCTTGTGGTTTACGGGAGACGCGGGGTGAATGAACGTAATAATATATTGACCTTTGTGCATCATCTCGATTTCGTGTTTGCCCTTTTCTTCGTTGAAGAGAGGTTCCTTAACTTTCAGGATAACGTCGGATTTTGCAAAAATTTCTTCGCAATCTTCAAGAATGGTTGCGCCTGCGGCAAGATAATCCTTGTCATGGTAGTGCGAGCCTTCGCCTGCGCCTTTTTCAAAAAGAACGGTCATGCCTGCGGCGACCATTTTCTTTACGGTGTCGGGGATTGCAGCAACACGCGCTTCGTCGTGCATAATTTCCTTGGGGATACCAACTATCATTATTATTTCTCCTTAATTTTCGGCTTTCGCCCTTATTTTATAATTTCGCGCTTTCGCGCATATTTTACTTTTCTTTTTTCGCCTTTATGGGGACGCTGTATTCGTTCTTCGGACTGCTTAAAACGATGCTCGTCTGAGTCTTTGAAACGCCGGGGATACTCTTGATTTCGTTCAGCACGCTTTCAAGCGTTTTCGTATTGTCGGTGACGACTTTCAAAAAGTAATCGAATTCCCCCGCGATATACAGACATTCCGCAATGTGGCGGTTGTCTTTGACCGCGGCGACGAAACCGTCGTTGAACTTCGGATGGTCGATTGCGACGCTTATAAGCGCGGTGACGTCTTTGCCGAGTTTTTCGGGGACGATAATCGCGGCGTAGCCTTTGATAACGCCCGAGTTTTCAAGTTTTTTGATGCGTTCGATAACGGTGGACGTGGACAGCTTGACCTTCTCGGCGATTTCGGACGAATTCGCACGAGCGTTTTTCATAAGACACTGCAAAATTTTTACGTCGGTGTTATCCACGGTTATCTCCTTTTTTCTTACTATTCGATTTTAACATACGTTATATGCGGTGTAAACGAAATTATTGATTTTTTTCCGAATTTTTTACGGAAAAGCGTTCTTGTAACAAAATTTTTTTCGGAAAACCCCAAAAATAACAAAAAATTTCAATATCATTCAAAATATTACGATACAACGTCGCGAGCGCACGAAAAAACGGCCGTCGCCGACCGTTTCGTTTTCGTTATTTGCCGCGCAAGGTTACCGTTTTGTCCGCCTCGTACAATATTGCGTAATAGGTATCCGTCCACCTCCCTTTCGTCGGATATTCCATTATTCTTTCCTTGGCGTGCGGGGTGTAATCGGTGCTTAAAATATTCGCGCCGGACTCGATTCCGTTTTTGTACCAGTGGTCTTTCACGACGGCGTATCTGTCCAGCCTCGTTCTGACCATAAAATTATCGCGGTTTATCGCCTCAGAGATACGGTCTTTGTGTTTCGTCGGATCGTTCAGAACCACGGTGAACGAGAAACGGGAATAATTCTTGCCTTTTTTCTGGACGGTGGCGTAGTCAAGTGCGATATTCATCGCGCTTTTTTGCATATCGGGATCGCGCTGCATGTACGTTTCCAGACTGTCCTTTTCGTGCAACAAGAAAATGATTTTCCCTTTCAGACTTGCAACGGTTGGATAAGCGTTTTTCGCGCGGAATTCGTCAAAGTCGGAAACGCCCGCCGCGTCAAGCAGTTTTTTGGGAGTAACGAGTTTTTCGCCGAAGTTTTCAAACAGCATTTCGTCGAATTTATCAAAGGCTTCGAGGTCGAATTTTTTGCCACCTTTCGGCTCCACAAGGACGATAATCGGCAAAGCGTTTTCGTTTCTGTCCATCCACATTCTGATTTCTTTAAGACCTTTGTCGAAGTCGATCATCGTGCTGTTCGTTTCCAGCATATCGCTGTGCAGACACTCGATTCTGAACCCGTCGGCGGTTTTCACCTTATTCGCGTCAAGTTCGATACTTCGGATACCTGCGTTGAGCTGTTCGGTAATCGTGTCGAAGATATAATCGTATTGCTTTCCCATTATCGCCGCAAGCGGGCCGTGATAAAAATACTTCGTTTCGGGAGTGAGCCCCGTTTTGTAACTGTTGTGCGACGCGATATACCTTATCTCGTTAAGCTTTGCGCCGAGGACTTCTGCCATATCGGTGCGGGTAAGGAAATCCTCGTCGTTCACCTTTGAAAAGTTTTCGTCGGCAGCGTAACGCTGTTCAAGAAGCGCGACGTATTCGTTCTGCCAGTCCGCCCAGACGCTTTTCGCGTCCTTTGCCGAAACGGTTGCCGCGATAAATCCCGACAGCGCAACGAGAAAATACGCCGAAAAGCCCCATATAAAAATGACAAGCGCCCATTTTGCGCCCTTTTTCATCGGTTTTTTCGTTCTTTCTTTTTTGTCCATAATATATCCACCCGAAACTATTCTTATATAAATAATTTACCATATAAAATGCGGGTTTGTAAACACGTTTTTTTCCGGCAGAAAAATATTTTTGGGATTTTTTTTCATTTTTTTATCAAAAAAATATTGACATCGTCGTTTTTTGTGCTATGATATATATCGTCAGGCGATATACATAAGGAGGCGAAATAAAATGGCAATAAGCGCCGATATGCTGCGCGGTCACACCGAAACGATAATTCTCGCGCAGCTTATCAAAAACGACAGTTACGGCTATGAAATAAGCAAGGCGATCGAAGACCTTAGCCACGGCGAACTTGTCCTTAAAGACGCCACCCTTTACACTGCCTTCCGCCGTATGGAACACGACGGGTTTATCGAAAGTTACTGGGGCGAAAGCGACGCCGGCGCAAGACGCAGATATTACCGCATCACCAAAAAAGGCCGCGCCTTTTACGACTTCAACAAAACCAACTGGTTTGACACCATAAAAATAATGAAAGACTTAATCAACGGAGGAACAAAATAATATGTTAATCGACCGCTTCAAAAAGTACCTCGAACAACAATTCCGCGCCATCTCTCCCACGAAAGAGGCAATGGAATACCGCGAAGAAGTTTTGCAAAACCTTCTCGACCGCGCGCAGGAATACAAGATAAAAGGTATGACGGACGAAAACGCCATCTACGACCTGTGCATTGACAGTCTCGGAAACTTCAAAGACACGCTCGTCGATTTTGAAAACCGTCTGGACAACGTAAAGCGCGCAGTGCCCCGCATCGGCGCAAGAGTGCTCACCGGCATCGCAATCGCGCTGTTTGTCGTGATCGGATATCTTTCGGTCAGTTTCGCAACCCGCGCCTGGGACAAAACCTGGCTCATTCTTGTGGGCGGCGCGTTCATGGGCGTTATCGCAGGCGCGATTTTCGGTATTATCGTCCTTGCGAAAAAGAAAAGGCACCTTGCAATCCGCGGTCTGTCGCACGTCATCATCGCGCTTACGTTCACGTTTATTTTCCTTATTCTGCAAATACTCGTGCACCTCAGGTACAGCTGGATGACCTTCCTTGTAATGGTGATCGCAATGCTTATCACCGACACCGCCGAGGCGTATTCTTACAACAGTAAATCAAGGCTTTTCGACCTGCTTGCAACCGTTGAAGTAACCGCCGTTATGGTGTACGTAATGCTTGGCGTGGCGCACGTTATCCCGTGGCATCCGTCGTGGCTTCTTCCCGTCGGCGCAGCCCTTCTCGACGTCGTTATCCTTATCGCATCTCTTGTGAGTTATTCAAAGAAAAAGGATAAGGCGGCAGCCGAAAAGAAAGCGCGCATTGACGAAGCGTACTACACAATGTGGAACGACGAAAACAAATAACATCTTTATCTCGTAAAAACGATACGATAAAATACTGATTTTGATATTATGAGCAAAACTATAAAAGCCGAAATGTGGGATAAGATGCAATATCTTTTCCGAAACTATTACGACCGTATGGTGCACGCAACCCTGACTTTCGACGGGCTCTTGGACGCCGACGCGCTTAAAAACGTGTTGGTCATAATGTGCGAAAAAGCCCCCGTGCTTCACAGTAGTTTTCACGAGAATCCCGTCAATCCTTACTGGAAGGTGGAGCCTTACACCGTCGACGATATCCTGACAATAAAAGACAGCGACGATCCCGAAAAAGAAGCGTACGATTTCCTGTGTCAGAGTATCCCCGTTTCAAGCAACGTACAGTTTAAGGTGATTGTCCTGAACAAGGACGGAAAATCGACGTTTGCGATGATCGTCAACCATATGTGCTTTGACGGCGGCGACTTCAAATACTTTTTGAAAAAACTTGCAAAAAACTACAACGCGATTTTGAACGGCGAAAACCCCACCGACCTTAAACAAGGTACGAGAAGCGCGGAACAGGTTTATACGAAACTCGACGCAGCCGACAAAAAGGTTGCGAAAGGTCTTTTCAAAAACATCAGCGCGGTGAAAGACAAACACGTATTTCCGCTGACCGAACCCCGTCCCGACGACCACACGATGATCAACATCAGAAAAATCGACCGCGACACTTTCCTTAATATGAAAAACGCGGGAAAACGTCTGGGCGTTACCGTCAACGATATGCTGCTTGCGGCGTACGTGCGCGCGCTTTACGATATTTCGGGCATGCGCGACGACGAAACCCTTTCAATCCCCTGCATGGTCGATTTGCGCCGTCATATCGAAGGCGGCGACGAGGCCGGCGGGCTTGCAAATCACACGGGATTTATGCTTTGCACGGTGCATAACAAGGGCGAAACGATCAACGATACGCTTATCAACGTCATGCGCTCCACAAAGAAAAGCAAGCGCGACAAATATATGGGGCTTTACAGCCTGCCGCTTCTGAAACTCGCCTATACCATTCTGCCCTTTTCGATTTCGGAATTCGCAATCAAACTCGGGTACGACAACCCGCTTATCGGTATGAGCAACATCGGGCTTCTTCCCGTCGATAAACTGACTTTCGGCAATGCGAAACCCGTTGACGGATTTATGACGGGCGCGGTCAAGTACAAACCCTTTATGCAACTTGCGCTCACAACCTTAAACGACGTCGTAACGATGACGATTGCAATCCGCGGCAACGACGACGACAAAAAAATCGTTGAAAAATTCTTTGACCTTATCGTGGAAAACGTGAAAGAATTCGACCGCTTAAACGCAAGATAATTTCCTTCCCCCCTTATATATTTAAGAAACGCCCCGATTTTTCGGGGCGCTTCTTTTTTTCTTCGTTTATTTTGCAAGGCGTTTTATCGCCTCTTTCGCGCTGTCAAGGAAGTCCGCGTCAAGTGACTCGACGTTGCCTTCGTCGCAGGCTTTTGCGATGTTTTTGTCAAACGGAATCCGTCCGAGAACTTTCAGGTCAAATTCTGTTGCGACTTCGTCGACCTTGCTGTCGCCGAAAATCGAAAACTCTTTTCCGCAGTCCGGGCATTTGACGTAACTCATATTCTCAACGACGCCCAGCACGGGGATATTCATCATATTTGCCATCTTCACGGCTTTGCCGACAATCATCGACACGAGTTCCTGCGGGCTTGTCACGACGATGATACCGTCGACGTTCAGGCTTTGGAAAACCGTAAGAGGCACGTCGCCCGTTCCGGGAGGCATATCGACGTACATAAAGTCCACGTCGCCCCAGACGCAATCCGTCCAGAACTGTTTCACCATACCCGCGATGACGGGACCGCGCCATACGACGGGATCGTTATTGTGTTCCAGTAAAAGGTTTGCCGACATAATTTCAATGCCGCCCTTTGATTTCACGGGATAAAAGAAACTGCCGTCGCTGTCGATGGGACCATCCACGTTAAACATGCGCGGAATCGACGGACCGGTAATATCAGCGTCCAGAATCGCCGTCTTAAACCCTTGTTTTGCCGTAATCGACGCCATAAGCCCCGTTACGAGAGATTTGCCCACGCCGCCTTTTCCCGACACGATGCCGATAACGTGTTTGACCTTCGACAATGCGTTTACGGGGACGGTGAAGTCGGTTTTTTCGCTGCAACTTCCGTGGCTTTCGCAGGAGCTGCAATCGTGCGTACATTCACTCATAAATTCACTTCCTGTTTTCAATATTATTTATCAAAAATTCGATACCGATTTTCAAGTCGTCATAAGTATCGTCAAAATTGCCGGTGTAATACGGATCTGCGACGTCGCGGGATTGCCCTGCATATTCCAGAAACTTTTTTACCTTCTTTTTTTCGTCGGGCGCGAAAAGATTTTTGAGATACGCGACGTTTTTGTCATCCATTCCCAAAAACAAATCGTATTTGTCGTAATCGGTTTTTCTGACCTGTTTTGAATAATGCGGGAACGTCGGGACATCGTGCTCTTTCAGTTTTTTCAGCGCGTCGGGATAAACGGGGTTGCCCGCTTCGAGCCCGCACGTAGCGGCGGAGTCGATAACGTACTTTTCCGATATCCCCCGCTTTTTCAAGGCGTCTTTCATCATAAATTCCGCCATTGCGCTGCGGCAGATGTTTCCAAGGCACACGAACATTATTTTCATAAAGTATATGATACCACTTTAATATCGGAAAGTCAACGGCGAACGGTTGACATAAAAGCGCGCAGTGATATAATTTATTACGTTTGTATGGAAGAATATATTAAAATTATCGTATATATTTTCGCAGGCATTGGCGCAGGCATAGGCACGGGATTTGCGGGATTGTCCGCCGCTGCGTTTATCGCACCGATGCTTGTCGCATTTCTGGACTTCCCGTCGTACGACGCCATCGGTATCGCGCTGATTTCCGACGTTCTGGCGTCCGCCGTGTCCGCAACCGCTTACGCCGTCGATAAAAACATTGACGTGAAAAAAGGCTCGAAAATGCTTGTCGTCGTTTTGTGTTTTACGGTTCTCGGGAGTTTTCTTGCGTCAAAAATCGACAATCACCTTATGGGCAACTTTTCCATTTTCGCAACGTCACTACTCGGGCTTAAATTCATCCTCGTTCCCGTCAACGGCAGAGATCCCTTAAAGGACCGCTTGTACAAAAACAAATGGTGCGACGCGGTACAAACGTTCGCGCTGTCGGCAATGATTGGTATGATTTGCGGATTCGTCGGTGCGGGCGGCGGCATGATGATGCTCCTTGTACTCACGTCGTTTATGGGATTTCCGCTTAAAAAGGCGGTCGGCACAAGCGTGTTTATCATGACGTTTACCGCGCTTGTCGGGGCGGTATCGCATTTCGGAATCGGCGGCTTGCCCGACACTACGGCAATGATAACCTGCATATTCAGCACGCTCGTTTCGGCGCAACTTGCCGCGCTTATCGCAAACAAGGTAAAGCCCAAAACGCTTAATATTACCGTCGGCGTGGTGCTTTTAATCCTTGGCATAGTGATGCTTGTTTTGCACTCGTTCTTCTGAAAAACCGCATTAAAAAACCCGCAGACTGCGGGTTTTGTTTTGTCTTTTTTTAAAGGGATTTTTTGGCTTTTCTTTCTGCCTTTTTCGCTTCTCTTTTTTTGAGGACTTCTTCGCGTCTTAAATCGATTTTGTCTTCGATGTCGCCGACGGTCGTCTGGAAGCGCACGTTATACTTTTTATCAAGCGCCCACATCGCCGCAAATACAACGACGAGTATCGACCATACCACCGCAAGCACTTTCCACATTGCGGGCGTTATTCCGCGGTACAGACCGAAGAACGACTGTATGTCGATAAACGACAGATGCACGAAGTAACACAGCACCAGAAGCGCGATTACGCCCACGAAAAGCACCGCGTGCAACAGGTTGAACGGCCAGCACGATTTGAACACGAACAGGTATCCCGCAAACACGGTCGCAAGGAAATACAGCGCGTGCTGTTCGTCCGGAGAAAGCCCCGTGAGTATCGTCTGCGTTGTGATTACGATTGCGATAATACCCGCCATTACGGTTACTATGCCGGGCACCGCATTCATAATGACTTTTGGCAAAAACCTGCCTTCCACCCTGTTTTTATTGGGTTCGAGCGCGAGTATTCCCGACGGAATCCCGATCGTTACCCCGCCAAGCAGCGTCAGATGCCTTGGCTCGAACGGCAGAATCGACGGCACGATAAGGAACAACAGCGCGATAAGCAAATTGTAGCCCGTCTTTACAAGGAATAACGACGCCGACCTTTCAAGGTTGTTTATGGAACGTCTGCCTTCCGCAACGACTTTCGGCATCGACGCGAAATTGCTGTCAAGAAGCACCAGACTGCTCACGTTCTTCGCGGCGTCCGAACCCGAAGCCATCGCAATCGAGCAGTCGGATTCCTTTAATGCAAGCACGTCGTTGACGCCGTCGCCCGTCATTGCAACGGTGTGTCCGTTTGCTTTCAGGGCTTTTACAAGCAACAATTTCTGATCGGGCAGAACCCTGCCGAATATCGTGTATTTTTCCGCCGCTTCGATGACTTCCTCGTCGGTTTTCAGGGTTGACATATCAATGATACTGTCGCAATCGGAAAGCCCTGCTCGTTTTGCGACGGCGCGCACGGTAACGGGGTTATCGCCCGAAATAATTTTGACGGTAACGCCCTGATCCCTGAAATATTGCAGCGTATCGGGGGCTTCCTTTCTTATTTTATCGGCGATGAATATAAACCCTTCCGCTTTCAGTCCGTCGGGAAGGTTATGCCCGATAATTTCGACGTCCGACGACGCAAGGACAAGCACCCTGAGCCCTTCTTCCGCCTTTTCGCGCGTGATTGCTTTTATTTCTTCCGCGGTATTGGGGAAAACGAATTCGGGCGCGCCCAGAACGTAACTTCTGCCGTCGATAACCGCGCCGCTCCACTTTCTGTCCGACGAAAACGGTACGACAACGCTGACTTCGCCCGCCGCCTCGTACTGTCCGACGTAATTTTTGACCGCCGCCGCCGTTGCGTTTTCGTCCTTGACGGCGTCCGACAGATTTTTAAGGTGGCGGCAGAACTCGTCTTCCGACAAATCGACGGTTTTTATGCCGTGGATTTCCATACTGCCTTCGGTAATCGTGCCCGTTTTATCAAGACATAACACGTCAACCCTTGCAAGCGTTTCGACGCAGTACATATCCTGTGCAAGGGTGTGGTGTCCCGCAAGCCTTATGACGCTCAGACAGAACACGACCGACGTAAGCGCGACAAGACCGCTCGGAATCATTCCTACCAACGAGCCGATTGTCGTCAGCACCGTACTGTTCATATCGTTGCCCTGAATGTAATATTTGACTGAAAAAAGAGCGATGCCCAGCGGCACAATGACCACCGACATCGTTTTTACGATTTTATTTAACGAATTTTTGATGACCGAAACGGGTTTTTTGAAATACTTCGCGCCGGCGGATATTTTCATTGCGAAGTTATCCATGCCGACGTGCACGACTTTTGCTTTTGCGCGTCCCGATACGACGTAACTTCCCGACATAAGGCTGTCGCCTGCGTTTTTCACGATTGCGTCGGGCTCACCGGTGATAAGGCTTTCGTTGACCTCGATACTGCCTTCGACAACGACCGAATCCGCGCAAATCTGGTGTCCCGCCTGCAATATCGTAACGTCGTCCATAACGACGTTTTTCACGGCGATTTCTTTTTCTTCCCCGTCGCGGATAACCCTGACTTTCGGGGCGGAAATGAGCGACAGTTTATCCATCGTGTGCTTTGCGCGAAGTTCCTGCACGATACCGATAAGCGTATTGCAGACGCACAGTATCACGAAACCGTAATTGCCCATGCCGTCCTCGTCGAATCCCGAAAACGCCGCGACGATGATTGCCATCACGAAAAACACGAAGTTGAAAAACGTGAAGGTGTTGTCGATAAGTATTCTGAGTACGCTTTTGGTTTTTATTGTTTGCAATCCGTTGACGAGCCCGCTCTTGACGCGCGCTTCGACTTCTTCGGACGTGAGTCCCGTTATGAGATTGCAATCGGTGTTTTTGATTTCTTCCATACTTTCCACGTTGCGTTAAATTAATTTTATTATTGCATTAAATATACGTTGTTGTCAAGAATTGAAAAAAATATCCGCCGCCTTTACCGATTTTTTTCAACGAAAAAGGATAGCGAAAACTCGCTATCCTTCATTATCGTGTTTGTTTTACTTATTTGTTTGAAATCTTTTTGTCAAAGTTTTCAAGCGCGCGTACGGAAATTGCATAGCAATCCGCAAGACAATCTTTGTTAAGGTTGTCGTAACTGTCTTTAAGCGTGTGGTAATAATCTTCCAGAACGTGGTTCAGAGCGGTGATACCGGTTGCCCTGAAACCTGCCTGTGCGAACGCTGCGCTGTCGGTTGCTCCGCCGAAGGGAGGAACAAGAGTTTTGTTGCAGTGAATGCCCAGTTCTTTTGCCGCTTCCATAAAGCTGTCGGAAACTTCCTTGTCGGCTTTGACGGTTGCGTTAAGGTCGCGGTAATTTACGCCCAGGAATTTCGGATCGTGAATGGTGTCGAAAGAATAAATCCAGGTGGGAACGTCGTCGAATTCGCCTTTGTGCTGTTCGCACCACGCTTTCGCTCCGCGGAGCCCCGCTTCTTCGGAACCCGAAAGGATAACGCCGACTTCGGTGTGTTCAAGTTCGATACCTTCGTCTTTCATCGCTTTAAGGATCGCGATACCCATAAGGCAAGCCGTAAGGTTGTCGTTTGCGCCGTCGACCGTCGTGTTCGGATCCCACATGCGGTACATACCGAAATAGAAAGGTACGAATGCAAGGTTCGCGATGCCAAGCCAGAACAGAACGCCGTTTTCGGGTTTAAGAATCATGGGTTTGAAACCGGTGAGTATAGCCGTCGCAAGGCTGCATCCCATAAGGAACAACGCGCCAAGGACAACGATAACGATGTTCGCTTCGTAAACTTTGCCGCCGAACTTATTGTTGACGGGCCAGTTCCACGCTGCGTCGGGGTGACCGTTGAAGAATACGCGACCTTTGACTTCGCCCGTGCATTTCTTGATTGCGGTAACGTTCGTGCCCGTCTTTTCGGGGAACAGGAAGTCAAAAGTCTTTTTGTAAAGACCGAATTGCATTATCATTACGTAGAAACCGAAAACGATAAGCGCAAAACCTAATATCGGCAGGAAGAAGTATGCGATAAGCCCCGCAAGAACGCAGGTGATCGTGATATAAATCCAGCCGAAAAAGCTGCCGGGATTTTCCTTAAACGATTCAACGTCGGAGCGTTCGCATCCGCAGTCTTTTTTAAGGACGTCAGCCATATACTCGCAAGCGATTCTTTCGCCTTCTTCGCCGGGAGTACGTTTGGGCATATCCTTGCAGATATGGGTGATTTCGTCAACCATATATTGCGCGGCGTCTGCCTTTTTTTCAATCAATTTTGAAAAATTTGCCATAATTTTCTCCTCTTATTTTTTATATTTATATGATTATCATATCATAAAAACGACGCTC
>ULSS01055266.1_pt1 | contig 85702 bp, 70 predicted proteins | sample 1956901 | NCBI WGS metagenome assembly ULSS01 (sample SAMEA4835714, study PRJEB28245) | human gut metagenome | biome: gut microbiome; material: fecal sample | place: Denmark | collected 2008
AACACGCAACCGGCGGTTTTGGAGACCGCTGCTCTACCGTTGAGCCACTCCCCTAAATTTGCAACGCTAACATTATAACTTATTATAAAATTTAAGTCAATCGATTGTGTTGTCGAAACAAAAATTAGAGGTTAAAAATGTACGATTATAAACTTGGTATCGTCGGCGCGGGCAATATGGCAAACGCGATCCTGAACGGAATTTTAAGGACGGGAGTTGTTTCGCCCGAAAAAATCGTTGTGAGCGATATTGACGACAAAAAACTTGAAATTATCAAAAATCAGGGCGTAATTACCGTAAAAGACAACAAAGTATTATTCAAAAATGCCGAATTTATAATACTTGCCGTAAAACCGCAGGTCGCAAAAGTCATATTCCGCGATTTTGAAAAGATTGAAAATCTGAAAATAATCAGCATTATGGCAGGCATTACGAAAGATACCTTGAAAGGTTTCTTCGACGGCGCGAAAGTTGTGAGAATTATGCCGAATACGCCTTGCCTTTTGGGCGAAGGCGCGTGTGCAATCGACGCGGGTGATTTTGATGACGATGGCAAAAAACTTGTTTTTGACATTTTCAAAAGCCTCGGGAAAGTTGTGGAACTTGACGAAAAACATTTTGACGCGGTTACCGCCGTCAGCGGCAGCGGCCCCGCATACGTTTATACTTTCATAAAGGCGATGATCGACGCGGGCTGTGATATGGGACTTAACGACAAAATCAGCGAAGAACTGACGCTTCAAACTTTTGTCGGCGCGGTCAAAATGGTTGAAAACCGCACGACCGACATCGAAACGCTCATCAAAAACGTTTGCAGTCCCGGCGGTACGACAATCGAGGCCGTAAAATCTTTCAAGGAAAACAACCTTGAAGAAATCATAAAAGACGGTATGAGAAAGTGCGAAAAAAGAAGTAAGGAGCTGAGTGAAAATGCCTGAACTGAAACACGTTGATATTTATACCGACGGCGCGTGCAGCGGAAATCCCGGCGCGGGCGGCTGGGCGGCAATCCTTATATACAAGGGCGTCGAAAAGCAGGTGAGCGGATATAACAAGGACACAACGAACAATCGTATGGAACTTTTTGCGATTATCCAAGGGCTTCGTCAGCTGAAAGAAAGATGCGACGTAACGGTTGTCAGCGACAGCGCATACGCGACCGATCCGTTTTTGCAAGGCTGGCTCGAAGGCTGGAAAAAGAACAATTGGCGCACCGCCTCGAAAGACGACGTGAAAAACGTCGACCTCTGGAAAAGCCTTGTATTCGAGGTGGAAAAACACAAAGTTGCTTTTGTGAGAGTAAAAGGACACGCCGACAACGTTTACAACAATCGTTGCGACAAAATGGCGCGGGACGAAATCAAAAAAGCCCTTAAATGATTTAACGAAAATAACAAAAATAAAAGCCGTGATTTTCAGAATCACGGCTTTTTTGTAACAGTTTTATGAAATATGATATTTTTTTGTTTTATACAAAATGCAGTAAACGCATGCACTGAGCGGTATGTTCAAAAGAAGTATCGCGGGGAGTATTATCGGTGCCATCATCGAATTCACGTCGTTTATGTTTGCACCGAATCCGAAGAAACCGACCAGACATACGATGACCAACAGGTTCAGATACAGCATGAAGCGGTTTAGTATCGACGTCTTGAAATTGTAATTCGCATGCACGCGTTTGTCGGGGTTCAGCGTCCAGATTACAAACGGCACGGCAGGCACGACAAGGGCGATAATGCAAACCGAAGCGTATACCATCGGCGAGAATTTTTCCCTGAAAATCGCAAACCCGATAAGAACTTCCAGGCATATCAATGCGTAAAGAATTGCGTAACAATCGCGGTTTAAGCGGTTTTTCTTTATGTAATTTAAGGAATAGTAGTTTTCGGTATTCTCGCGCGAGTACGGTCTTAATTTGTAGCCTTCCGAAAAGAGTTTCGTTTTAAGGTCGATACTGCTTGCGGGTTTTTGTTTGATTTCGACGTCGTCGTCGGACTGCGACGTCGTATTACGAAGCCCCGAAAACGCGTCGCGATAATTCACGGTGTCGTCGTTCTGACGGAAACTGAACGAAGCGGCGGGCGCAACGGGCGAGCGTTCGATATTGACGCGCGCGCCTTCTTTTGGCGCGGGTTCTTCCTTTTTGTTGTACTTATCGAAAACGTCTTTCGGATCGTAATGCTTTTCGGGTTCGGGCGCGACGGTTCTTTCGGGATGATATTTATCGAAAACTTCCTTCGGATCGAAATGTTTTTCCTCGGGTTGTTCAACGGGTGCTTTTCCGTTGTATTTATCGAAAATTTCCTTCGGATCGTAGCGTTTTTCGGGTTTTTTATTCTGTTCGCCGTATTTCGAGAAGACTTCTTTCGGGTCGTACTGAATATTGATTTCCTGCGGTTTCCCAGGATTGCTGTACTTGTCGAAAATCATGTACGGATCGGGATAGGGCGACGGATCGGCAGGTTTTTCCTCGTTTGTCTTATTGTATTTGTCGAAAAGCACTTTTGCGGCAGCCGCGCGTTCGGCAGCGCGGTCGGGATTTTCGGTATCGCCGGTGTTTTGTTGCGTACCGAAAAGTTTTTCGCGTGCAGAGCGTTCGTCGACGGGTTCTTCCGCGGGAGGCTCTTCTTCCTGCGGCTTTTTCTCAAATAATTTTTGCGCCTCGTCGTACTTTTCAATGATATTTTTGCTGTTGTCGGCGTAAGAGCCGATTGAAAGAGCGCGTTTTGCGGCGTCGCGGCGTAAAAGGTGATCTTCGTCGTCAACGTCGGTTTTAATATTTTCGGTTTCCAGCAATATCGCTTTTGCAAGCTCGATTTCTTCTTCGGTAGGCTCGGAATACGGGACGGGCGTTGCTTTTTCAACGATTTTATTGTCGTTTTCGTCGGATTCGGGAGTTTTAGGTCTTTCTTCCTGTTCGGGTGCAACGTTTTCTGCGTTATTAACGATGGGTTTTCCCAAGATATTCGTTTTGATTTCCTGTTTCTCGGGCGCGGGAGCGGTTTCGGATTCCGTTTCGGCGGGTTTTGCGCTTAAAATATCGTCGATGCGGGAAAGCATATCGGAAACCGAACTCGAAGTGTGACGATAATCGGTGTCGTAAGAACTTGCGCCTTTATCGAGCGGGGCAAACATTGCTTTTTCGGATTCCGCCGGTTTTTCGGACTCTTTTTCGGAAAAGTCGTTGCCGTAAACCGATTTATACGTTGAAGGTTGCGAAGACGTTTTTTGCGTTTCAGACGGTACGCCGCGAATGACCTCGGGCGTCGTTGAAGTTCCGGCTTGCACAACTTTTTGGGTTTCCTTTTCGTCCTCGTCGCCGCCGCGTTTGGTGTAAGGGCGCAGACTGTTTATGTCGAAAGGAGCGTCCTCGTTTTCAAAGTCGAATTTGTCCTCGGACAGCAAACTGTCCAGAATCGTGCGTGAGTATTCATACTCGCTTTGCATTTTTTGAAGATAGTTTTTGCCGGCTTCCGTCAAAGCGTAATATCTTCTGCGGCCGCCTTCGGTGTCGCTTTCGTCGCCCCAGTATGAACTGATAAGCCCTTGTTTTTCCAGTCGTTTCAGGCAACTGTAAAGGGTGGGCTGTTTAAGCTTGTACTGACCGCCGCTTTTGACCTCGATTTCGCGCAGAATGTCGTATCCGTATCTGTCCTCGTCGAGAAGGGCTTTCAGGATAATCGTGGTTACGTTGCCGCGGATAAGGTCGCTGTTTATTGATGATACGTCCATATAATCACCTCAAAGTAAATAATACAATAGTATTATGAAAAAGTCAACATTTCATAATACTTACAAGGTTTTTCAATCGTCTTTTCTTAATGTAACCTTTTTTGCGGCGGCGCGTCTAATGTCGTCGCTCATGGCTGCGTAGTGTTTTTTCGTGGTGTTGACGTCGCGATGACCAAGCACTTCCGCAACGACGTAAATATCGCCGGTTTCGCGATACAGACTCGTGCCGTACGTGCTGCGAAGTTTATGCGGCGAAATCTTTTTAAGGGGCGAAACGATGCGGCTGTATTTTTGTACAATGTTCTGAATCGCGCGGGTTGACAAACGTTTGTTTTGCATTGAAAGAAACAAAGCCTGCTCGTCTTTGGGGACTTTTTTGTTTTCGGAACGTTCTTTGAGATAGGCTTTCAAAGCGTCCGCGACTTCGTCCGAAAAATACAAAATAACCCTTGCGCCGCCTTTTCGCGTTATCGTAAATCCGTTGACGTTGAAGTCGATGTCGTTCACGTTAAGTCCGACGCACTCCGAAATACGAATACCCGTGCCCAAAAACAGCGTGAGCAGGGCTGTGTCGCGGATATGCGTGACTTCGTGATATGCTTCCTGATGCTTCGTAAGGTAGGAACTTCCGTTTTCGGCGACGTTCAAAATGTCCGAAACCTCGTTCGCTTCAAGTTTAATTATTTCCTTATCCTTGATTTTCGGCATCGTGATTTTCGCGCTGACGTTTGAGGGGAGATATTCCTTATTGTAAAAATACTTGAACATCGCGCGTACCGACGAAAGTTTGCGGGCTTTTCCTTTGTTTTCGTTGGTGTAGGTTTTGCCGTTGTATTCGTAATAGGTCAGGAAATCGGTGTATCTTTCAAGATGCGTCGTGGTAACTTTTTTCAGATCGTCAATCGTGAAGTTTTGGGGCGTGCCGACGTCCTGAAAAGTCGCGACGTAGTTTACGAGATAATAAAAGAAAATCCTTAAATCGTATGCGTAATTAAGCCGCGTGAGCGCGGACGTGTTGTGCTCGACGCCGATAAAATACTCCGGGATAAAATGCGGCAAATCCTTTTCGACTTCGCGGATTTTTTTGATGCATTCGATGTTGCGTTGCTTAAAATAATCGTTTGATTTTTCCATACTCAAAATTTTAGCACAACTATGCATAAAACACAAAGCATTTTTGTTTGATATTATGGAAATATCCTTATAAATATGATATATTTGGTGTAGGGAGATTAAATTATGGATAAAAATCGTGTTTTTAAAGCCAAAGCGTTGCATTATTGGCTGAATTTTACTGAACGGCTTGCGGAAATTATTCTGCACAGAAGCCCGGATTCTTACGACGTTACGCTTGAAAAATGCGTGCCGTACGGGCAGGGGAAATACAATAATCTTGACATCATCAGACCGAAAAATAACACGGAAAAACTGCCGCTTATGATTTACGTACACGGCGGGGGCTGGATTTCGGGCGTGAAAAGCATGCGGCGGACTTATTGTTACGAGTACGCAAAAAAGGGCGTCGTCGTTGCGAATATCGACTATATCTGGGCGCCGTTAAAACAGTTTCCGTATCCCGTTCAGGACGTGTTGGACGCAATCGATTTCTTGTTCGACAACGCGGAACGACTTAATATCGACACGTCGAAAATTATTTTCGGGGGAGAGTCGGCGGGCGTTTACTTCGGCATGATTTTGAATTTTATCGCCGCGCACAATGAGACTCTTGATGTCATGGGGCTGAAATTCCGCCACGCAAAAGAGTTCAAAATCACCGTAAATATGTTTAATTGCGGCGCGTTCGATATGCGCTCGCTTGCATCGTCCAAGTTCCCGAGCATGGATATTATGGTGGAAAGCCTTACCGATATTTCCACAAAAGGCATAAGAGAAGGGCTTTACGAAGACCGAATCAATGTGATTTATCCCGAAAAATTTCTGGACGAAAACTTCGCGCCGACGTTCATTATCTGCGCCGAAAAAGACGCGCTTATGACGGATAGCTTTGCATTAAAGGCAAAACTTGACAAATTTCACGTCAAAAACGAACTTTTGAAATGTACCGGCGCATTGTACGGCAGGCACGCTTTTGCGGTGTCGACCGTCACGCCGATGGGGCAGAAAATCCTTGAAAAAACGCAAAAATTCGTATTTGACGCGCTTTATGCAAAAAACGAACACGAACAGGAACAAGAAGAATCCGCCGCATAGTATCCGTTCAGTTAAATAAATCATATAAAAATAAAACAAATAAAAATAAAAACGAAAAGATTGAAAAAACAAAAGCGTCCGACAGGGCGCATTTTGTTTTATCAAAGCAATTTGATATTGGTTGTCGTAACGTTTTTTGAAAAATAACGTAAAACAAAAATATTAAGCATGTCCCGAAAGTTTTTTCAAAAGATTTTAAGGTGAGAAAAAACAAAAATTACTATGATTTAAGGCAATTTTCAGAATAGTGCAGTATAACAGTACTATGCGTAAAACACGAGTTTTACGCACAATAAGCCCGATAAAATGCCGTTCAGGGCGGCGAATGTCATTTTTTGGCGTTTTTTATCAAATATTCAATCGTTTGTTTGACGGCGATTTTTGCGTGTTCGTACGTAAGACTTCCTTGCAGATACGCAACGTACGGTTTTCTTATCGGAGAATCCGCCGAAAGTTCAATCGAGCTTCCTTGGACAAACGCGCCCGCAGCCATGATTACCTGGTCGTTATATCCCGGCATATCCCACGGATACGGCACGACGTTGCTGTCGATCGGCGCAGACGCTTGTACGCCGCGAATGAACTCGACAAGTTCGTCTTCGGTGTCGAATTTTATACTTCTTATAATATCGTTGCATTTCACGCCGGGATTCGGCAGCGTTTCGTAGCCCAAATCGTTGTAAACCTGCCCAAAAAGTATACTTCCTTTTACGGCGTTTTTGACGGTAATCGGCGCCATAAAAAGTCCCTGATAAAACGGCAGATAACCGCCGAGATAACTTCCGATTTCGTTTCCTATCGACGGCGACGTGAAACGATACGAAATCTGGCGGATAACTTCGGCTTTTCCCGCAAGATATGCGCCTGTGGGCGCGATTCCACCGCCTGCGTTTTTGATTAAACTGCCTACGATAAGGTCTGCGCCGACGTTTGTCGGTTCAAGATAATCGATAAACTCGCCGTAACAGTTGTCGACGGCAACGATAATATCCTTATTTTTTTGTCTGATTTTGCGGATTATGTCGGAAATTGCGTCGATAGAAAGCGCGTCGCGCCAGGAATACCCGCGTGAACGCTGGATAAACACCATTTTCGGACGCGTTTTTTCAATGGTTTTTATGATGTTTTCTTCGTCAAAAGCGCCGTTTTTCAGGTCGATTTTGTCAAATTTAATGTTAAAATCGGCAAGTGAACCGATATTTTTTCCGTAAATCACGTCGTAAAGCGTGTCGTAAAGGTCTCCGGCAATCGACAAAAACGTGTCTCCGGGACGTAAAATACCGAATAATGCAAGCGTCAGAGCGTGCGTTCCGGACATAATCATCGGTGAAACAATCGCGTCTTCGCATTGAAAAACGTCCGAAAATACGCGGTTTAACGTGTCGCGGCCGACGTCGTCGTAACCGTATCCGGTCGTGCCGTAAAAATGGCGTGCCTGAACGGCGTTTTTTTGGAAGGCTTTCAGGACTTTTTCCTGATTATAAAGTGCGATTTTGTCGATTTCTTCAAATTGTTTTTGACATTTTTGCTCGGATTTTTGAATAAATTCGTCAATATTTTGTATGTTTATCATAATTTACCTTAAAAATTTGTCCTTGATGTATTCGTATGCGTCGTCGTTTGCGGCGTCAAACCATTTAATATCTTTGTATTGCCGAAACCAGGTAAGTTGGCGTTTTGCGTAATTTCTCGTGTCTTTTTTTATGAGTTCTTTGAGGTCGTTTTCGCTTAAAATCCCGTCGAAAAATCCCTTAAATTCCTTATATCCGATGGCTTGCATGCTTTGACAATCGAAAGAAACGCCAGTGTTTATGAGAGATTTCACTTCGTCGACAAGTCCGTTTTCAAACATTTTATCGACGCGTTTATTGATTCTGTCGTACAAAGAGGCGCGATCTCCGCCGGACAAACCGATCATTTCGTACTCGTACGACGGCTTTTTCATATCGTTTTCGTCGCGATTTCCGTGCGTCAGATTGATTTCAAGCGCGCGTACAACGCGTTTTTTGTCGTTTTTATGGATTTTTAACGCGGATTTCTCGTCCAGTGCCGCAAGCTTTTCGTGCATAAAATCCGCGCCTTTTTCATCGTATTCGTTTTCAAGGCTTTTTCGGAGTTTATCGTCCTTTGACGTGTCCGAGAAATTCATCGGATACAAAATTCCGTTGACATACAGTCCCGTGCCGCCCGAAATTATCGGGGTTTTTCCGTTTTTCAAAAGTTCGTCGATGACAGGCAACGCCTTTTCGCGATATTCCGCAACCGAAAAACTGTCTTTCGGATTTACAAAATCAATGAGATGATGCGTGACGCCTTGTTGTTCCTCGGGTGTGATTTTTGCGGTTCCGACGGTCATATCTTTGTAAATTTGCATGCTGTCCGACGAAATTACGTCGGTTTTCAGCATTTTGGCAACCTGAACCGCGAAATCGGATTTTCCGGAGGCGGTCGGTCCGACGATGAATAACAGTTTTTTCATACGATCCTCTTAAACCATTTTTCAAAGTCGGTTTTTGAAAATTTAATGACGGTCGGTCTGCCGTGCGGACATTGCAGCGGCTTGTTTTCGGAATCTTTGAAACTTTTAAGGAGCGCGCCGATTTGTGCGTTATTCAATACGTCGCCGCCCTTGATTGCGGATTTGCACGCCCTTTGCATAAGTTTTTCTTTCAAAAGATCCTTTTCCGAAAGATTTACGCGGACGAAATCACGGGTAATATCCTTGAAAAACTCGTCAAAGTTAATGTCCGTCAACGCCTCGGGAACAGCCGACACCTTGAAACTGTCGTTTGAAAACTCTTCAATATCAAAACCGATGTTTGAAAGCGTCGGAATAATTTCCGTGATAAAGTCAAACTCTTGCGCGCTCGCGTAATATATATAAGGTATAAGCAGCGGCTGCGCGTATTCCGAGCCGTTTTTCGTGAGCTTGTCGTACAAAATGCGTTCGTGCGCGGCGTGCTGATCGATAATATAAAGGTTTTCGTCCTTTTCGACAAGAAGATACGTTGCAAAAACCTGTCCGATAACTTTGCCGTCGAAGTCGAAAGCGTTGTCGGATTTCACGTCGAAGTCGATATTGTCAAAAGACTGCTGAACATTTTCGGTTTTTGCGTTTTCGGTTGCCATTTTGTTTTTGATAATCCTGTAAAACGCGTCGCCTGCGCCGTCTGCCGCGCGAGATTGATTAAAACCGCCAAAACCCCCGTCTTTTTTGAGAAAACCCGACAAATTTTCGTTTGAAAACGAGATATTATCGTCTGAAATAAGCTTATTTTCGTTGTGATTTTTTGTAAAATCGCTGAAAAACGCGGCGTTTTCATTATTATAATCGCCCTTTTTCGTATTTTCGCTCATAATTTCGCCGTCGTCGCTAACGTATTCGAGCTGCGGTACGCTTTTCACGTCGTCGTACGACATAAGCGTACGCTGCACGCTTGAATAAACAAAGGAAAACATCTGATGATTGTCCTGAAACCTGACGTCGGCTTTCGACGGATGCACGTTTACGTCAAGTTTGTCAAACGGCATATTGATTTCGATGATGTACAACGGATAACTGCGCTTCATCAAAAACGGTTCGTAAGCTTTCTCGACCGCGGTCGAAATTGTTTTGTTTTCGATAACGCGCCCGTTGATAATTGTCGTCTGGTATGAGCGGTTTCCCTTGAAATAAGTTGGCTTTGAAATAAATCCTTTTATCGAAAAATCGCCGAAAGTATTCTCGATTTCGATAAAATTCATAGTAATTTCATGGTTATATACGCTGTTTATTGCGTTTTTGAGCCCTGTTCCGTCGGTTTTGAATATATTTTTGCCGTCGGCGTAATACGAAAACGCGATATACGGATTTGCAAGAATCATCTTTAATATCAGCGACGTTATTTCGCTTTCTTCCGACTTATCTTTTTTCAGAAACTTCAATCTTGCGGGGGTTAAGAAGAATAAATTTTCAACGGAAATCGACGTGCCGGTAACGCCCGCGCATTCAAACGTGTTTTCAACCTTCCCGCCGCGAAGTTCCGCGCCGTACGCCGCGTCGTCCGCGTCTGTTTTTGAAATCACGTTGACCATCGAAACCGCCGCGATGCTTGCAAGCGCTTCACCGCGAAAACCCAGCGTTTGTATTGAAAAAAGGTCGTCTTTTTTGTGGATTTTACTTGTCGCGTGCGGCAAAAACGCCGTCAATAAATCGTCTTTTGCGATTCCTGCGCCGTCGTCCGTAACCCTTATTTTGCTTTTCCCTCCCGAAAACACCTCGATCTTCACCGACTTTGCGCCGGCGTCAATTGAGTTTTCGACAAGTTCTTTTACGACGGATGCCGGTCTTTCGACGACTTCGCCCGCCGAGATCAAGTTGTAAATACTGCTGTCAAGAACGTTAATTTTCATAATTTATCCGCCTTGTCTTTAAGGTCAAGTAAGATTGCGAACGCCTGCACCGGGCTGACGTTTTCGATATTCGTGTCTTTAAGGATTTTTACGATTTCGTTGTCGTCGCGGCTTTCGTCGAAAAGCGAAATTTGTTTTTGTTTCCCGCCCTTTGCCGTCATCATAATGCTGTTTGTGTCGCGATTTATGTCGATTTCTTCAAGTTGACGCATTATGGTTTTGGCGCGCGCAACGACGTTTTTGGGGATTCCCGCAAGTTCCGCAACCTCGATGCCGAAACTTTTCGACGCACTTCCCCTTACGATTTTGTGCAGGAAAACGATTGTCCCGCCGATTTCTTTTATGAGAATCTGGAAGTTTTTCACGCCGTCGAGCACGCCTTCGAGTTCCGAAAGTTCGTGGAAATGTGTTGCGAACAAAGTTTTTGCGCCGATATTTCTGGAAATTTCTTCGATGACCGCCCACGCGATTGAAAGTCCGTCGATTGTCGACGTGCCGCGCCCGATTTCGTCAAGAATCAACAAGGATTTGTCGGTTGCATTGTTCAGAATCGTCGCGACTTCAACCATTTCAACCATAAACGTACTTTGCCCAAGCGAAATGTCGTCCGACGCGCCGACACGTGTGAAAATGCGGTCGGTAAGAGAGATTTCCGCAGAATCCGCAGGGACGAACGAGCCGATTTGCGCCATTAAAGTGATGAGCGCGACCTGTCGCATATAAGTCGATTTACCCGCCATATTCGGACCGGTAATAATCATGCATCGGTTTTCTTTTTCGTCAAGGTTTGTGTCGTTGGGGACGAATGCGGTCGATTTCGCGACGGCTTCCACGATGGGATGACGCCCGTTTTTGATTGAAATATGTTTGATTTTGTCGCTGACGACGGGTTTTACGTAATTATTACTCAAAGCGACCGTCGCAAACGATTGCAAAACGTCGATTGTCTGAACGGCTTTTGCGGACTGCAAAAACTCGTCGATATGCGTTTTGAGTTCTTGTACCAGATCTTCAAAAATCGCAAGTTCGAGTTTCACTGCGTTTTCTTCGGAACCTAATATGCGGTTTTCGATTTCTTTCAGTTCTTCCGTGACGTATCGTTCGCCGCCGACAAGGGTTTGTTTGCGCTGATAGCGAAGCGGCACCATATCGACCTGTGACTTCGACACTTCGATATAATATCCGAAAATTTTGTTGTATCCTACTTTCAGATTTTTGATGCCGGTGTTTTCTTTTTCGGCGGCTTCGAGGTTGGCAAGCCAGACCGTGCCTTCTTTTTTGGCGTTTCTGTATTCGTCAAGTCGTTTGTCAAAACCTTCCTTGATAAACTGTCCGTCCTTTATCGACGCGCCGGCTTTTTCGTCGATTGCGGCAAAAATTTTGTCCGAAAGTTTGTCGTTCGTGACGATTGTATTTGCGATTTTCGTGATGTTTTTGTCGTCAAAGCATTTTGCGACGCTTTTGACAAGCGGCAATGCTTTCAGTGTTTCCCCGATCGAAATAAGGTCGCGCGGGTTCGTGTTTCCGTATGCGATGCGCGCCGAAAGTCTTTCGATATCGCGGATTCCCCGAAGCGACTCGCGCAGATACGAAAGGTTTTCCTTGTCGTTTGCGATTGCTTCCACCGCGTTAAGTCTTGCGCTTATGCTTTTTGCCGAAACAAGCGGTTTTTCAATCCAATTTTTGATAAGGCGCGCGCCCATGCTCGTTACGGTTTTGTCCAAAAGCCACAGTAAACTGCCGTATCGTTTCCCATCGTGCATGGTTTCCGTGAGTTCGAGATTTCGTCTTGTGTTGACGTCGATGAGCATAAACGAGTCGTTTCTCACGAAGTTTATCTTGTTTATGTGCGACAAATCGCGTTTTCCCGTTTGCAGCATATATTCGACAAGCGCGCCGCCCGCGGAGATCGCAAGTTTTTTGTCCGCGCACTCGAACGATTCAAGGGTTTTGACGCCAAGTTGTTTCAAAAGCGTTTTTTCGGCGTTGTCGAAAGAAAATGCCCAGTCGAAATAGGTTTCGGGGCGTTTCAATCTTCCCGACATCACGCTGTTTAATACGATGCCGTCGCCTTTTGAATTGATTATCGTCTGACAAGGTGAAATCGACGCAAGTACGTCGTCCAGCACGTCGGGGTTTTTAGCGTCGTTTTCAAAAAGGCAAAACTCGCCCGTCGACATATCCGCCCACGCAAGCCCGAATCCTTTGTCGGAAACGTAAACCGACGCGATATAGTTGTTATCTTTTTCGGGAAGAAGGCTGTCCTCGACAACCGTGCCCGCAGTAATGACGCGCACGACGTCACGGTCGAGTTGTTTTCCTTTTTGCGCTTCTTCGGGAGTGTTGAGTTGTTCGCAAATCGCAACCTTAAAGCCGCCGTCGATAAGTTTTTTGATGTAGTTATCGACCGCGTGATAAGGCACGCCGCACATAGGCGCGCGCTCTTCAAGTCCGCAGTCGCGCCCGGTAAGCGTCAGGTTCAGAAAATCGGACGCGGTTACGGCGTCGTCGAAAAACATTTCGTAAAAATCGCCGAGGCGGAATAACAAAATGGCGTCCTTGTATTGTTCCTTGATTTCAAGGTATCTTCGCATCATCGGCGACAACTGATTTTTCTCTTTCAAAGTATTTCTCCTAAAAGTTGTGCGTTTTTGACGGCGGTGATTTTAACGTTTTTGAACTCGCCGATCATAGATTCGTCGCCCTTTGCGCTGACGAGCCTGCCGCTTTCGGTGCGCCCGACGACGTATCCGTTTTTCTTTTCCTGCATACCTTCGACAAGGATTTCGTAAACGTTTCCGACGTAATCTTTTGAGATTTCTTCGGTGATTTCGTTTTGCCTTGCGATAAGTCGTTTTATGCGATTTTGCTTGATTTCATAAGGAATTTGCGGCATTTCGGCGGCTTTCGTGCCCTTTCTTACCGAATAAATGAACGTGAACGCCGTAGAAAACCTGACTTTTTCGACGATGTCCATCGTGTCTAAAAAGTCTTCTTCGGTTTCGTACGGGAAGCCGACCATAATGTCCGTCGTGATGCCGCAGTCGGGAAGGTAACGCCTTATCATGTCGATAAGCCCGAGATAATGCTCGCGCGTGTAGCGACGGTTCATATTTTTCAGAACCGAGTTGCTGCCCGCCTGAATCGGAAGATGGATATTGTTGCAGATTTTGTCGTTATCCCTGATTGCTTTCACGACGTCTTCGGTGAGGTCTTTCGGGTGCGACGTCATAAAACGAATACGGAATTTCCCGTCGATTTTCGCGACTTCCCTTAAAAGGTTTGCAAAATTTACGTTTTCGTCCGGAACGTCGTTGCCGTAACTGTTGACGTTTTGTCCGAGAAGGGTTATTTCTTTGTAGCCGTCATTAATGAGTTTTTCGCATTCTGAAATAATGCTTTTCATATCGCGGCTTCTTTCGCGCCCCCTGACGTACGGCACGATGCAATACGTGCAGAAATTATTGCAGCCGTAATTTATGTTTACCCACGCGTTCGGGAAACTCGTGCGTGTGACGGGTGTGGTCTCGTCGTCGATATAACCGTCGGTGTCAAGGACGGCGGCGACGCGCTTTTTCTTTTCAAGGCGGATTCTTATCTGATTTTCAAGGTCGGAAATATTGTGCGTGCCCAGAATTACGTCGACGTATTGATAACGTTCTTTCATATTTTCGGCAAAGCCGTTTTGCTGAGTCATGCAGCCCGTAACGACGATAAGAAGGTTTTTGTTTTTCTTTTTGAGTTCCTTCATTTTGCCGATGTTGCCAAGTGCTCTGCGTTCAGCGGTGTCGCGGATACAGCAGGTATTGAAAACCACGACGTCGGCGTTTTCAGGCTCGTTCACCGCGCTCATACCCATGCCGCTTAAAATGCCCGAAATCTTTTCGGACTCGTGCAGGTTCATCTGGCAACCGTACGTTACCACGCAATATTTTTTGTTTTTGAAATCGATAATACTATTCATAGTATTAAATTATACATTTTTTTACAAATATAAGCAAGAAATAAGCCTTATAAAAACATAAAAATTTGACTTATATGCATACTGCAACTATGAAAAAGTTTTTGAAGATTTTGCTTGTGTCAATGATGGTTTTTGCGGTGGTTTTGACCTGCGGCGGCTTAATTGCCTTTCAAAGTATTACAAAAAACGCCGTTTTCGATAATACTTTAATGCCAAAAAACGAGATAACGACGGTTTTTTCGGATATAAACGGCAATAACGTCGAAGGATTCAAGAATTCATTCGCGCAATACTTTGAACTGCCCGATAACCTTAAAAACGCCGTCGTTGCCGTTGAAGACAAAAGGTTTTATAAGCATAAAGGCGTCGATACGATAAGAATTTTCGGCGCGATAAGAAACAATCTGAAAGGCGGTTCACTTGAAGGCGCGTCGACAATTACGCAGCAACTTGTGAAAAACACTCACCTTACGCAAGAAAAATCAATAAAACGAAAACTCAACGAAATCAAAATCGCAAAACAACTTGAAAAAGAATATTCAAAAGACGATATTCTGACGTCGTATCTTAACGTGTCGTATTTCGGCGGTGGGCTTTACGGCGTCAAAAGCGCGGCAAAAGGTATTTTCAACAAAAACCTTTCATCGCTTACCCTGTCCGAGTGCGCGGTGCTTGCGGGAATTCTTAAAAATCCGTCGAAATATTCCCCCGTCGCAAGCGTCGAAAACGCGACGAAAAGGCGAAACGTCGTGCTTTCTCTTATGAAAAATCAAAATTTAATCACCGACGCCGAATATAATAGCGCGAAAAACGAAAAAATCTCGGTTGACCTGAACGCAATATATTCCAACACGCAAAGCTACGTGGAATCGGCGACGTTCGAGGCGGCAGGAATTCTGAACGTTTCCGTCGGCGGCGTGCTTTCGGGCGGATATAAAATCGAAACCTTCTTAAATCCTTCTTATCAGGCGTGTCTTACCGAGGTTTTGGGCAACCCGAATTTTTACGTTCTGAACAAAAACGGCGTCCGTGCCGACGGATTGTCGATAATCGTCGATAACAAAAATATGGGCGTTTCGGCGTATTTTTCAACAAAAAAACGGAATATTTACGATTTTTATCGACCTTTCGGTTCAACGGCAAAACCCGTTGTCATATACGCGCCGGCACTTTCAGAAAACGTCGTTTCCCCTGCGACGCCCGTTCTCGATATGAAAACCGACTTCAACGGATATATGCCGAAAAATTATAACGAGCATTATCTCGGGTGGACGGACGTCCGTGCTGCGATTATGACTTCGTCAAACGTCGTTGCGGTAAAAACGTACAACGCGCTGGGATTTAAGAACGTGCAGTCGTTTGCAAACAGCGTCGGCATAAATATTTCCGATTTCGACGAAAACGCGACGGTCGCGCTTGGAAACTTTTCAAAAAACAATATGTTGTCGCTTGTCGGTGCGTACGCAACTTTTGCAAACTCGGGCATCTATAATAAGCCGTCGTTTATAAACCGCATTTACGACAAATCCGGCAAAATCGTTTACGAAAAATCGCTTGAACAAAACGCCGTTTTGTCCCCTGCCGACGCTTATATTATGACCGACGTGCTGGTCGATACCGCAAAAAACGGCACGGCAAAAGGACTTAATAACCTTGACTTTCAGGTTGCGGCAAAAACGGGAACGGTCGGCGGTGCGGACGGGAATTCCGACGCTTATAACGTCGCGTACACTTCGTCGCACACGTATCTTTTGTGGCACGGCAACGCGACGGGCGCGAAAAACAACGATATGTCGCTTGACGAAACCGGCGGAAGCTACGTTACCCGTTCCATGCGCGAAGTTTTGAAGTACGTCGAAAGCGGAAAATCTGCGGCGTTTACGATTCCAAGCGACGTTTATCGCGTCGATATCGACGCCTACGCCCAGAAAAACAAGCAAAAAGTACTGCTTGCGACAAAGAACACACCGAAAACGTATCTTAAAAGCGAAGTGTTCAAAAGGAATAACCTGCCCGAAAACTATTCGACCTGCTTTGACGGGTTTTCGGTTGAAGAAATCGAATGCAGCGTGTCTGACGGGATCGTCAACGTGAAAATTGCCGCCGAACCGTATCTTTATTACGACGTTTATAGGTTTGACGGCGAACGGGAAACTCTTGTCAAACAATACGAAAACGGCAACGATAAACTGAGTTTTTACGACGTCGTTTACAACAAAAAACTTGTGAAGTATTATATAAAACCCTATTTTTACAACCAATACGGCATAAAAATAGTCGGTAACGTTCACGAAACCGACTGGTTTTTATTGAATAACGACATAAATATCGACGATTTCAGTAATTACTGAATCAATGCTTGACTTCGATAACTTCGATATTGTCCATTGCCCTTTTTATAAGACCTTCGACGTCAAGAGCCTTTTCCGCGCGTTCGATAAGTTCAAGTTTCGGACGGATCACGGGGTTTTTCGGAAGGAAAATCGTGCAGCAATCCTGATACGGAAGGATACTTGTTTCAAAAGCGTCGATATGTTTTGAAATTTTCACGATTTCTTCCTTGTCAAAACCGATAAGCGGACGAAATACGGGCAATCTTTCAATGACCTTGTTGGTAACCGTGATGCTTTGCATGGTTTGCGACGCGACTTGTCCCAGACTTTCGCCGGTGACGAGCGCGCCCGCATTGATTTGCATCGCAAGCCTTTCCGAAATACGCATCATAATGCGGCGCATAATCGTTATCATGTATTCGGGCGGGCAGAATTTGTGTATGTTTTCCTGAATTTCGGTGAACGGCACGACGTGAAGTTTAATGTGTCCCGCGTACGCGGAAACGATTTTTGCAAGGCTTACGACTTTTTCTTTTGCCTGCTCACTCGTGTACGGCATGCTGTGGAAGTGGATCGCGTCGATTTGAAGCCCGCGTTTTGCCATCATATACGCCGCAACGGGGCTGTCGATGCCGCCAGACAGCAGACAAAGCGCTTTGCCGCTCGAACCTACGGGCATGCCGCCGGCGCAGTGGATTTTGTCAAGGAAGATATAAGTATATCCGTTTTCGCGTATATCGACGTAAACTTCTTTGTCAAAGTTTGTGAGATCCACCGACGTTTCGGGATATTTTTCCAGAATGTCGCCGCCGATTTCCGCAGCCATAACGGGGCTTGGGATTTCGACGCGTTTATCCGCCCTTCTTACCGTCACGCGGAATTTCAAAGGCGTATCGTCAAACAAATCGACCGCCGCTTTTCTTATTTCGTCAAAATCCGTTTTGACTTTGTTTGCGACGCTCAACGAATAAATGCCGAATACTTTTTTCAGCCTTTCGACGATTTCCGTTTCAAGGTCGACGTCGTAATCGGACACGACGTATCTGTTTTGCGACGTTGAAAAACGATATTCGTAACTTTTCAGCGTTTCTTTGATATTGTCGATAAGTTTTTTTTCAAAAAATTTTCTGTTGTTTCCCTTCAAAAATATTTCGGAAAACCTTAAAAGAATGACTCTTTCCATATTAAATCCTTTTATAATCGGTTAATTTATCCGTGAGGTATTTCAGTTTTTCAAGGAAGAAATCGCATTCTTCGATCGTGTTCGTTTCCGACACGCTGACGCGGATAATGCCTTCCTTATGCTCGTCGTCAAGGTTTAAGAGCGACTGAAATTTATTGATGCCTTTTTTGCTGCTGCACGCGCTGCCGACGCCGATAAGAATGCCGTAATCTTCAAGGCTGTGCAGCATGACTTCGCCGCGAACGCCCTTTAACGCAAGCATCAGAATATGTGGCGAGTTTTCAGGCGAAACGATAATATGTTCAGGCATGGATTCGCTTATTTTTTGGCGAAGATAATCAAGGACGACTTTTCGTTTTTCAACATTTTCGTTGAACATTTTATCGTATTTTTCAAGAATTTTTGAAAAAGCGACGATTCCCGCAAGATTTTCTGTTGCGCTTCGTAAACCTTTTTCTTGCCCGCCACCGAGAATAAGCGGGTTAATTCTGACGCCCTTTCTGATGTAAAGTCCGCCGACTCCGCGCGGTGCGTGAACCTTGTGCGCGCTGACCGAATACATATCGACGCCAAGGTTCATAAGGTTTACCTTGACTTTCATAAGCGCCTGCACGCCGTCGGAATGGACGATTGATTTCGGTGCGACGGCTTTTGTGAGTTTTACGATTTTTTGGAGATCGTTCACCGCGCCCGTTTCGTTGTTGACGTGCATTATTGACACGAAACAAACGTCCTTGTTCAAAAGTTTTTTGAACTCGTCGATATTAACGCTTCCGTCGGGGTTCAGCGGTGCAAAAACAACGTCGTATCCCTTGTTCAGAAGGTCGGTAGCGGGGTTGAGCATTGCGGAATGTTCGCTTGCGCTCACGATAATACGCGCATTTTTCGGTTTTTTCACGCCGTAAATCGCCATATTGTCGGCTTCCGTGCCGCTTGCGGTGAATATAAAATCGCCGTCGCCGTGCATGATTTTCAGAATGTTTTCGCGCGCGGCGTTCAAGGTTTTCGTGTTTTCAAGTGCTTCGCGGTACAACGCCGACGGGTTAAAGAACTTCTCAACTCCGTATTCTTTAAGCGCGTCGATCGCGATTTCGTCGAGCGGCGTCGTCGCCGCATTGTCAAAGTAAATCATTTTTCCTGTTCCGTATAAGTGCTTCAAGATACAAGCAAGGCGAAAAATACAAATTTCTCGTCAAACTATTCTCAATAAAGCGGATTTTTATAATACGTTTGCCCTCCGGTGCGGCAAAAACGTCGGTTTTTTCAGGAATTCGTTCAAATTCCCGTTCAATGCTCACGATATCGTTTATGGGTATCGAAATCTCATACTTTTTCTTTCCGAAGTTTGAAAAAGCCGTTATTTTCAGCGTGTCGCGCACGAAAAAGTATTCAAAACTTGCGGTTCTTTCAAGCACGGATTGTTTCATCGCGATGCCTGACATCACAAAAATTGCGAATCCTATCAGATAATAAGGCGAGAAAACCGCGCTGAGTACCACGAATAAAAGCGACGCGACTTTTAATGCGTATGACAGGAACAAAAGTTTTTTTACTTTTTTCGCCTCGGTCGTACCGGTGTTCGTTTCGGTTTCCGAGAAAAATTCGGGCATCATTTGATTTTCACCATGGTAACGCCGTTATCGCCTTCGCCATAAACGCCGTCGCGGAATTCCTTGACGCAAGGATGACCTTTTAAATATGCCTGTACGCCCTTTCTCAACGCGCCCGTGCCCTTGCCGTGTACAACGCGGACTTCGGGAACGTTTGCTTCCGACGCCTGATACAAAAACGGATCGAGTTCAAAAATCGCCTCGTCCACGGTTTTCCCGAGAAGGTTAATTTCGGTTTTTATTTGTGCGTTGGAGAACGCTTTCGACACGCTCACGCGCTCAGATTTCGATTTTGTCGGCGCAAGTCGCTTGCAATTTTTTGCCTTAACTTTGGTTTTTACCGCGCCGAGCATTATCTCGTATTCGCCGTTTTTGTTGACGGCGGTAACCTTACCGACTTTGTCGAGCGTATCGACGTAAACTTCGTCGCCGACTTTGATTTCACCGCCGATAAAATTAAGATTTTGATCGTATTCGGCGTTGATGTCGTTTTCTTCGTACTCGGCGGACATATTTTCAAGGCGTTTTTTGAGTTTTCTTGCCTCGAAAAGAGCCTGTTCGTCGGGCTTATTCAAAAGTTCTTTCAGCTCGTCGATGATATCGTTCGCCTCGCTCACGCTGGATTCGATAAGTTTTTTGGTATCTTTTCTGATTTGTTCGTTAAGTCTTTCGTTGTTATCGCGCAGTTTTTTGAGTTCGTCCTGCACGTTTTTGAGTTCTTTTTCCGCTTCTATTTTGTGGATTTTTGCCTGTTCGGTCAACTCTTCGGCGGTTTTTCGCGCTTTTTCCGCGGACATCAAGACTTTGTCGAACGATTTTGACTCTTCGCTGAGCATGGAATCCGCGTCGTCGACGATTTCCTTTTTGAGCCCGAGCCGTCTTGCGATCTGTATCGCGTTGGACGTTCCCGTTGAGCCGATGATAAGCCGATAAAGCGGCTCGAACGTGTTTACGTTGAAGTCCATACTGCTGGACCCCACACCCTCGGTGCTGACCGCGTATTCTTTAAGCGCGTTGAAGTGCGACGTGATAACCGCTTTCGCGCCGACTTTTTTGATTTCTTTCGTGATTGCGACGGCAAGCGCGCTGCCTTCCGCCGGGTCTGTACCCGCGCCGAGTTCGTCCAGAAGCAAAAGCGTGTCCGGCGTGATATCGTTTATAAACGACACGATGTTTTTAAGGTGTCCCGAAAACGTCGACAAAGATTGCTCGATGGATTGTTCGTCGCCGATATCCGTGAAAATGTTTGAAAACGTCGAAATTTCGCTGTCCGCGCCCGCAGGGATAAACATACCCGAAAGTGCCATAACTTCCAGAATCCCAACAAGTTTGAGCGTTACGGTTTTGCCGCCCGCGTTCGGACCGGTGATAAGCATCACGTCAAAGTCTTTTCCAAGATAAATCGTGATGGGTTTCACCTTGTTTTTGTCGATAAGCGGATGCTTGCCGGCAACGATATTTATATAACCTTTATCGTTGATTTTGGGCATAATCGCCTTCATTGTCCTTGCGAGTTTTGCCCTTGCGAAAATCAGGTCAAGCCGCGCGATAATTTCGTAATTGTTAAGGATTTCGTTGACGTCGCCGCGCACCGAAGCCGTAAGGTCGGTAAGGATTTTTTCGATTTCCTGCTGCTCTTCGATAAGAAGGGTTTTCAGTTCGTTATTAAGTTCGACAACGGCAAGCGGCTCAATAAAAAGCGTTTGCCCGGACGCCGATTGATCGTGCACAAGCCCTTGCATCGCGCCCTTGAACTCCGACTTAACGGGGATAACGTATCTGTCGCCGCGCATCGTTACGATGTTGTCCTGCAAATATTTCTGATACTTGCCCTGCGTGACGTAACTTTGCAGTTTAAGTTTGACGTTTTCGTTGGTGCGTCTGATTTTGACGCGGATCTGACGAAGTGCGGGGCTTGCGTCGTCGCTCATTTCGGTGTCGGAAATTATGCTTTTGTCGATTCTTTCTTCCAGAGGAAGATTTGTGAAAAGCCCGAACGAGTATCCTTTTATTACGTCGGCGTCGATTGCGCGCGACAAAGTATTTTTAAGAATCCTTGAAACTTTCAGCACGCGGGCAATTTTCAGAAGTTCCGCCATCGTGAGATTTGAAAGTTTTCTCGTGCGCTCCAAAGACGTTACGATATTGTCGATTGCGAAATTCGGGTCCAACGACTGCTCGTACAGGATTTTGTCTGCCTCAAACGTTTCGGTAAGCCAAGACTCTGCAAGGTTTTTGTCGTCGGTCGGTCGCGTTTCGTCGGCAAGTTCCCTTGCGCGCTCGGACGAGACGTGCGTTTTCAGCATATCCAGAATCTTTTGATATTCCAATGTTTTTAAGGCTTTTTCAGCGTTCATAACACACCGTTTATAAAATGTCCGTTGGTTTTGTCACGTGTCGTTAAGGATAAATTATCCTTAAACGCGGCGAAAACGTTGTCCGCTTCGTCACGCGATAATTGTAACATATTCAGATATAAATTAAAAGAATTCGGCTTCACTTTTGACGAAATATCGTGAATTTTTGAGTTGTACAGCGTGAAATAACAGTTTGCCGCCCTGTTTCTCAGGATTTTGAATTCGTAATTTTTGCGGTCGACGTAGGTAAAGCCGTTTTTATAAGCGCAGTTTTTGCAGGTTTTTCCCGTCAGAAGTTGCGACGCGCAGTGTGAAAGATTCATAAGCGGCAAATATCCGTATGCAAAAACAAACGGGGTTGTCGAAAACGTTTTTAGTTCCTTTTCGGTAAGTTCCGCGCTCGCGACAAATAAATCGTCGGACAAAAGGTTTTTGTCGACGTCGTTGAAAATATTGAGTTCGTATCCCGAAAACAGTTTAAGATTATACTTTCTCGCAAGGTATATGCCATACGGATTCGTTGCGTAAATGCCCGAAATGCCGGTGTTTTTAATAATACTTTCATACAAAGCGACGTCGTTTTCACGCGCGTTTACGGTGAGTTTCAAGTACGCTTTGTCTTTTTTGTCGCCCAAAAAACTCAAAAACGACGATACCGATTTTTCCGAAAACTCGTCCGGGAAAAACACGATTGCGTCCGCTTCGTTAATTATGCGATCTGACAGTTGATTTTCGTTTTGAACCTCGACAGCGATAAAATTATTATAATTTTTGCGGTTTTTTATAATAGTTTCACGCGGTTTTTCGTCGTTTTTCGTTAAATTGTACGATTTTAATATTTCTTCCTTTAATCCGTCCAAAGCGTCGCGGCGCAACGAATTCAGCACGCTTCTTTGTGCGAAAACGTCGGATAATATTTCGCCGTTCACCTTTTCGACAACGAAACACGTGTCGCCCGTCTTTGAAAGAGAATCCGTTATCGTCATCTCGTCAAGCGGTTTATTTTGCGCTTTTTCAAAATCGGACGAAACGGTATACGAAAACTCTTTATGTTCGTACGTCGCTGAAAACTTCCCTTTTTCGTCGATAAGGTATTTAACTTTCACCGGGATTTTCTTTTCCGAAAAGGTAAATTCCGCGTCCGAAGTTTTTCTTATTTCGTATCCGGGCTTTGCGCCGATAATCGGATATTTCCCGTTTTTTGCTTTCGGAAACGCGCCGCCCGACTTTTCAAAACCGTTTTCGTCCAGCAGTTTATAGCCCTGTCCTTCCGAGATTTTGTCAAAAAACCTGATTTCGGCATAACCTTGCTTATCGACGTTTGCGACCTTACCGACCAAAAGCCCGATGTTGCCTTGAACCTTTTCGCTCATAATGTTTTTCGTGTCGTCAAAGGAATATCCTTTTGTGAAGTTGCCACGATTATAAGCGGATTTTAAGGTGTTTATATCGTTTTTTTGTGCAATAAACCCGTTTTTTACGATTTTTTTGTAAGTCGAAACAGTTTTGAAAACGTATTCGGGACGGCGAAGTCGCCCTTCGATTTTAAAACTCGAAACGCCTGCGGCGGCAAGTTCTTTCAAATTTTCGGCAAGGCATAAGTCGGAAGTCGACAAAAGATAACCTTGCTTTCCCGTCGTTTTTTCGGTGTAAAACAATCTGCACGGTTGCAGGCATCTGCCCCTGTTTCCGCTGCCGCCGTTAATGAACGACGACATAAGACATTTCCCGGAAAACGCAACGCACAGCGCACCGTGCACGAAATACTCGATTTCCAAGTTTGTTTCGGCTTTGATTTTTTTGATTTCTTCGATTGTCGCCTCGCGCGACAAAACCACGCGTGAAAACCCCAGGCTTTCGGCAAATTTCGCGCCTTCCGCGTTGCATACGCCGAATTGAGTGGACGCGTGCAGGCGGACTTTCGGCGCAAATTCTTTTGCAAGTTCAAGCGCTAACATATCGGTGATAATGAAAGCGTCGACGTTCGCCTGTCCGCACGCGACGATAATACTTTTAAGTTCTTCCTTCTCCGACTCTTTCACGGCGATATTTATCGTGACGTAAACTTTCACGCCGAAAAGGTGGCAATAATCCACCGTATCTTTGATGTTTTCGGTTGTAAAGTTTTCGGCCTTAATCCTCGCATTAAACGCGGATAGCCCCAGATAAACCGCGTCGGTATCTGAGGCTATTGCCGATTTTAACGATATTAAATCACCTGCCGGAGCAAGAATTTCAATCATACACGAAGTTTGACTCTGTATTTACGCTTCATACTCTTCAAAGCGTGGTCGATTTCCGCCTGAACTTCGTCGTCGGTGAGCGTCCTGTCGGGAGCGCGGAAGACGACGGTCAAAGCGATTGACGTATTGCCCTTCGGCACGCCTTGTCCTTTGTAAACGTCAAAGATTTCAACGCTTTCCAGAAGTTTTCTGTTGGTAACTTTCTTGATAACCGCAACGACCTGATCGGACGAAACGCCGTCTTTGACAAGAAGCGCAAGGTCGCGGCTGATTGCGGGATATTTCGGAAGCGCTTTGAATTCACGATGATCGACGGCGTGTGCGAAAAGTTTGACAAGATTAATTTCCGCAACGTAAACGCGTGTGTCGATGTCATAGGCTTCCTGAACGTCGGGATAAACCTCGCCGATGTAACCGACCGACTCGTCCCCGACAAAGATTTCTGCGCTTCTGCCTTCGTGCAAATAAGGTTTATTCACGCGGGCATAGGTCGTTTTGTCGATTTTGAACGCCGAGAAAACGCTGTCAAGCAGTCCTTTGAGCGCAAAGAAATCGTAATCCGCGCCGTACATACCGACGCACAAAGTTTCGGTCTCGACGGGGAAATCTTTAAGCGGTAATGCTTTTGGTGCGAAAACTTTGGACGTTTCAAAGAAAATGCCGTCCTTATTGTTTTTGCTGAAATTGCTGCCGATTATCGAAAGCATGCTGCCGACAAGAGTCGTACGCATAATGCTGACGTCTTCGCCAAGCGGGTTGAGAATGGGAATTGCGTTTCTCAGCGCGTCGTTTTTCGGAAGACGAAGAATATCGAACGTCTTTGGCGAGATGAAACTGTAAGTAATGATTTCGTTCGCACCTTTTGCTGTAAGAATACGTTTAAGCAGATCTTCTTTCGTTCTGAAAGCGTCGCGGCCGCCCATAGTTTGCTTTGAAGCGTCGGCAAACAAGGTCGACTTGATTTTATTGTAGCCGTACAGACGAATGATTTCTTCCGCAAGGTCGTTTGCGCCCTCGATATCCTCGCGATATGCGGGAATCTGACATTCAAGGCGTTTGCCCTTCACGACGGTTTTGATTTGCAACGAGTTCAGAATCTCAACCATTTTTTCGGTGGGAACCTTAATGCCCAGAATATTGTTGATTTTCTTATACTGCACAGTGAGCGTGCGGGGTTTGACCGCGTTCATATTCGTGTCGATCGTACCGGAAATAATCGTGCCCCAGCCGTTTGTCTGAATGAGCGTCAAAGCGCGGTCGATTGCGATTGCCTGACTCAAAAAGTCGATGCCTTTTTCAAATCTTGCGCTGCTGTCGCTTTTAAGGTTAAGTTTTCTTGAAGTGCGACGTACGTTATCGCGTGCGAATTTCGCGCTTTCAAAGATAATGGTGTGGGTATCGTCGGAAATGCCGCTGTCAAGACCTCCCATAATGCCCGCGACAGCCAAAGGTTTTTCGGCGTCGGCGATGACAAGGACGTCGTTGTCGAGGTTATGCGTCGTGTTGTCGAGCGTGGTGATAGTTTCGCCTTCTTCCGCGCGACGGACGACAATGCGATGACCTGCGATTTTTTCGTAATCGAAGGCGTGCATCGGCTGACCGAGTTCGATAAGAATATAGTTTGTAATATCGACGATATTGTTGATGGGTTTGATGCCGACCGCGCGAAGCCTGTCCTTAATGATTTTGGGACTTTCGCAAATTTTGATGTTTTTGACGGCTTTTGCCATATAACGCGGGCAAAGGTCTGCGTCGGCAACCTGAACGTCCAGCAAATTAAAGATACGTTCGGGCGTTGCGGTGTAACTTGTGACGGGCGCTTTCACGGTTTTGTGAAGGACTGCGCCGACTTCACGCGCGATGCCCCAGATACTGTTGCAGTCGGGACGGTTTGCCGTAACCGAAACGTCCAGAATAACGTCGGTGCGGCCGAGAATTTCGTTGATGTCGACGCCGACTTTCGTGTCGGGTTTCAAAATAAGAATGCCGTCGACGTCCGCGCCTTCGTAATCGGCGTCGGTCAGACCGAGTTCACTGCCGCCGCAAAGCATGCCGAGCGATTTCACGCCGCGAAGTTCCCCGTTGAAAATACGTTTTCCATCGGGAAGAACCGCGCCGTCAAGCGCGACGGGAACGATATCGCCGACCTGCACGTTTTGCGCGCCGGTAACGATTTGCAAAGTTGCGGTTTTGACGTTGATCTGGCAAATCCAGAGGTGGTCGGAATTGGGGTGGCGTTCCATTGCAAGTACGCGTCCCGTAACGACGTTTTTGATTGCGTCCGCTTCGCGGATAATTTCTTCGACCTCGAAACCCGCGTGTACGAGTTTGTCCGCAAGCGCTTCGGCAGGTATATCTATTTTAACAAAATCTTGTAACCAACTTATTGGTGCTTTCATAAAAAATCTCCTACTTATATTGCTCTAAAAAGCGTTTGTCGTTTTCAAAGAAAAGACGAATATCGGGGATACCGTATTTAATCATTGCGATACGTTCGATACCGAAACCGAAAGCGTAGCCGCTGTATTCCTTGCTGTTGATGCCGCATGCTTCGAGAACCGCGGGATTTACGATGCCCGCGCCGAGGATTTCAATCCAGCCCGTGCCCTTGCAAACGCGGCAGCCTTTTCCATGGCAGATACTGCACGACACGTCGACTTCGACGGACGGCTCCGTAAACGGGAAGTAACTTGGACGGAAACGAACTTTCGTTTTTTCGTCAAAAAGTTTCTTCGCAAAGACTTCGAGCGCGCCTTTTAAGTCGCAAAGCGTGATATGTTTGTCGATGACAAGCCCTTCGACCTGCTGGAACATCGGGCTGTGCGTCGCGTCGTCGTCGTTTCTGTAAACTTTTCCGGGAACGACGATACGAATAGGCGGTTTTTCGGTGGTCATCGTGCGAGCCTGCATCGGGCTTGTGTGCGTACGAAGCAGGAAATTGTCGGTGATATAGAAGGAATCCTGCATATCGCGCGCGGGGTGATCCTTCGGAATGTTGAGAAGTTGGAAGTTAAAGTAATCGCTTTCGATTTCCGGACCTTCCTTGACCTCGAACCCGAGCCCGATAAACGTATCGAGAATCTGGTTTTTGACTTCCGTCAAAGGATGCAACGCCCCGAGTTCCGTCTTTCCGGGAAGCGTGACGTCGATATATTCGCTTTTAATGCGCGCTTGTTTTTCGATTTCCTTAAACTCTGCTTCTTTTTCGGCAATACGACCTTCAAGCATGACTTTCACGTCGTTGAACATTTTGCCCATTTCGGGCTTTTGTTCGCGCGGGACGTCTTTCAGACCGCGCATAGCGATTGTGAAATCGCCGTTTTTGCCAAAGATTTTCACTTTCACGTTGTTTACGTCGTTGAGCGTTTTCGCGTCGTTTATGAGCGCGACGCCGTCGGACTTTAACCTTTCGATGGCTTCAATCATAATTACTCCTTGAATTTTGATTAAAATAATTTTAACACAAGGAAGAAATAAAGTAAAGAAATAATGTTGAAAATAAAAACAAAAAATAACAAAATTTAATGTCGAAATTAAGAAAAATTGATTTTTTTTGTATAAAACCTTAAAAATGACTTAAAAGATTTGTTACGGGACAAGATTATATCCCGACGATATCTTCCCTACGCCCAGATAAGTGTTTGGGACTTTCCCGACAATAAGATTTTCGCACACGAGGATTTCCGACTGTGTTTCGACGGATATTTCGGACGCAGGAAGCGCAACCGTGACCGAAAGCAGGACTATCACGTAAATTTTATGGATTGTCTGGTTGATTCCCGCCGACTGAAATTCCGAATAAAAGTCGCAGTTTGTCGCGGCGATGGGCAGTATTTCGATGTTGACGTCGGGACCGGTGCCCACAAACATCGTTATCCCGGACAGCGTGCCGAGAGGAATGCTGATTTTCGTCGTTCCGTTGTTTTCAAGGTATCTTTGCGTCAGAATCGCGATTTCCCGCGCGAATTTATTAATATTGATGGATTTTGCCTCGATAAGCGTTACGTCGCCGTCGTTGTTTTTTACCACCTCGAACAGGTCGTTGTAGTTCACGCTTTCGTTAAAAAGTACGCTGTTGGTCGCGCGGTTGGCGGCGTTTATCGCAAGTGCTTTCACTTCCGCCTCGCAAGTCGTCGTGAAAACCGGCACGACGTTTCCGCGGAAATACGAAAATATAAGCCCTGCGACAAGTAAAATTACCGCAATTATAAATAAGGCTTTCAGCAGTTTTTTCGTTTTCGGACTTATCGACAATATCACGCATATATGATATGCGGCGACTTATAATATGATTACTTGTTATTATATAGATATATTAACTTTCTTTTGTTTTTGCCTTGAAAATCAGCGCGAAAATAAATCCGAAAAATATCGCCGCCGAAAGTCCCGACGATACCGCGCTCATGCCGCCCTTCACCGCGCCCAGGATACCTTCTTCCTTAACGCCCTTTATCGCGCCTTTTGCAAGGTTGGAGCCGAACCCCGTGATGGGCACGGTTATTCCTGCGTGCGCGAATTCTTCGATATAGTCAAACGCGCCCGTGACTTCCAGCACGACGCCAAGCATTAAAAACGTGACGAGTATCCTTGCCGACGTCATTTTCGTATTGTTTATCAGCACTTGTCCGAGCATACATACGAAGCCGCCCACGGCAAACACTTTAAGATAAGTCAGAAATATTTCCATTTTACACCTCGATTGAAACCGCGTGCGCGATGCCGGGTATCGACTGTTTTTGCAGAGGGCTGTCTTTGTTCAGAAGTGCGCCCGTCGGCACAAGCAAAAGTTTTTTGATTTCGTTTTTCCGTAATAGTTCAAAAAGGTATGATGCGAATACCGCGCTGCTGCACCCTGCTCCGCTGCCGCCCATAAATACCTTTTGTTTTTCCGAAAAAATGATTTTCCCGCAATCCGAAAAGGTTTTCGGCATTGTAATACCGTCATTCGATAAAAGGTGCGCGCAAAGCTCGTGACCGAAAATTCCAAGGTCGCCCGTGAAAATTGCGTCGTAATAATCAGGACTCCTTGAAAGGTCGGAAAAGTGCGTTTTCAAGGTGTCCGCGGCGGCAGGAGCCATTGCCGCGCCCATATTGTTTGCGTCGGTCACGCCGAAGTCAACGACTTTACCTACGGTAATCGCAGTGATTTTCGGCGCGAAATCCTTGTACTTTTCGTCGGAAAGCGTCACCGCGCCCGACGCCGTTACCGTCCACTGCGACAAAGGCGTGCGCTGGTTGCCGAGTTCCAGCGGGAAACGATAATTCCGCTCCGCCGACGAAAAATGACTGCTTGTAACGACGATTATTTTTTTGAAGTTTCCGCTTTCGATAAACAATCCGCCCGCGCACAACCCTTCGCCGAACGTACTGCACGCGCCGTAAAGCCCGAAAAACGGAATGTCGAACTCCCTTGCACAAAAACTTGTCGCAAAAATCTGGTTTTGAAGATCGCCGCCCATTATACAATCGAAATCATTTGCGGTTTTTCCCGATACTTCCAGCAACTTTTCGACAGTCATTTTCTGCATTTTCGTTTCGGCAAGTTCGTAGGATTTTTCTTTCATAAGGTCGTCTTGCAGAACGTTTTGAAAATAATCGCGAAGGTTGCCTTCGCTTTCCCTTTTGCCGACGTACGACGCGGCGTCGTTTATGAAAATATCTTTTTGAAATATTACGCTTTGTTTTCCTTTTTTCATAAAAAAATCATATAAATAAGCCCGACGACAACCGACGCGCTGACTCCCAGCACGATTATCGGACCGGATATTACAAACATTTTTGCGGAAATTCCGAAAATTACGCCCTCCTGATTAAATTCCATCGCAGGAGATACGATTGAGTTTGCAAAGCCCGTGATAGGTACGATACTGCCGCCACCCGCAATTCGTCCGAGCCTGTCGTACAGCCCGAGCCCGGTAAATAAACTCCCGAGGAATATCAATATTACGCTTGTCGCCGCGCCGATTCCTTCCTTGTCAAGCGACGTCCACGTTTTCAGCAGGTCGGACACAAGTTGACCTATCGAACATATCGCGCCGCCCACCAAAAATGCCGGGATAAGGGTTTTGAGTTGTTTTGTTTTGGGCGCGTTTTCGTGCACGTACGCAAGATATTTTTCGTTAATAAAGCGCGTGTCAGCTTTCTTTTTGCGGGTTTTCAACGTTTTCGTCCGTCCTTAATTTCGTTTTTTTCAAAATTTTCGATTCGGTGTCTTCGCGACACGATAAATAACACTTATCCATATCGATAAGTGTTACCGTTTTTTGACTAAATACACAAAAAATATTATTTATTATTGAATGATTCTTTGATTTTTGAAAGAATTTTGTTTTCGATGCGTGAAATTTGCACCTGCGAAACGCCCATGATTCCCGCCACTTCCGACTGGGTTTTATCGCGATAATACCTTAAAATTATTATCTTTTTCTCGCGCTCCGGCAGGTCTTTTATCACGCCTTTAAGGATGATTTTGTCGTCAAGGTCGTTTGACGTATTTTCGCCGATTTTGTCGATTAAAGGCGCGCCCTCGTCATCGCCCTGCGTGTCGTTCAACGACAGCGGATATCTTGTGCTGTCCAGCGCGAAAACGACTTCTTCCTTATCGACGTTAAACGCTTTTGATATTTCGTCGATGGTCGGCTCGCGATTGTTCGTTTTTGAAAAGTCGTCTTTGAATTTTCCGATATTGTACGCCAGAAGTTTCAGTGCGCGCGACACTTTCACCGCCCCGTCGTCGCGGATAAACCTTTTGATTTCGCCCGCGATCATCGGCACGGCGTATGTTGAGAACTTGACGTTGAAGTTTTCGTCAAAGTTTTTAATGGCTTTCAGAAGTCCCATGCTGCCAAGTTGCATAAGGTCGTCGTACTCCACGTTTTTCCCGGAATAACGTCTTACGACCGACTTGACAAGCGGCGTGTTTTCAACGATGAGCGCGTCAAGCGCGTTCTTATCCCCGTCTTTTGACTTTTGTATGAGGTCGCTTGTTTTTTCGACGTCAAACATTATCGTTTCCCTTAAAACGCTTTAATAATTTTACTCGTGTTTCGCCGTCTTTTGAATCAACCGCAACTTCGTCCATAAACGTTTGCATAATCGTGAAACCCATACCGCTTCTTTCCTCGTTGGGTTTCGTCGTGAAAAAGGGTTCCATTGCGCGCTTTACGTCGGGGATTCCCACGCCGTGGTCGACAATCAGGATTTCAACCGAATTCTTTTCGCATTTTGCGGTTATTTCGATTATTTCCGTTTTTCTGTTTTCGTATCCGTGCACGATTGAATTTGTTACCGCCTCCGACACCGCTGTTTTGACGTCGTTGAGTTCTTCGACGCTCGGATCGAGCGCAAGGCAAAACGCCGACACCGTACTGCGTGAAAACGATACGTTTTCGGGTATGCTCAAAAATTTCATTTCAAGATAGTTTTCCATATTCTCTCCTTTATGCGAGTTTGCAGATTATTTCGTATATTCCGCTTGTAAAAAATACTTTGTCGACTTGCTTGTTTGTGCCCGTAACGTACATCGGCACGGACAGTTTTTCAAGTTTTTTATATCGTCCGAGAAGCATGCCGATGCCGGTGCTGTCCATAAAACTCACGCCCGAAAAATCGAACACGACTTCGTAATACCTTTCCTTTTCCAGCAGTCGGTCGATATCTTGTCTGGCTTTTATTATTCCGTTGTCGTCCACGTCGCCGATAAGTCTTATCATGAGCGATCCCGACGAATTTTCATAAGATATTTTCATTTTCTCACCTCTTAAAAAAAGAATAAACTCAAAACTTTTGCAAAAAAACATATATAAAGTTGTTTTTCAACGAAATTAAACGGATATTGTAAATTGAATTAAAAATTTTTCTGAAAATATTGAAAAAAAGTTGACATTTTTTTTGTATTATCGTATTATTTAAAAGTCGCTTGTGAATGGCGAACAATTCCCGCTATCGGGGTGTGGCGCAGTTTGGTAGCGCGCGTGGTTTGGGACCATGAGGTCGGGAGTTCGAGTCTCTTCACCCCGACCACCAAAAAGATTAGGGCCTTTAGCTCAGTTGGTTAGAGCGGTCGGCTCATAACCGATTGGTCCGCGGTTCAAGTCCGTGAAGGCCCACCAAAAAACTTAATAAATTGTGGTTCGGTAGTTCAGTTGGTTAGAACGCTAGCCTGTCACGCTAGAGGTCAGGGGTTCGACTCCCCTTCGAATCGCCATAAACGCCTTGGTAGCTCAGTTGGTAGAGCAAGGGACTGAAAATCCCTGTGTCGGTGGTTCAACTCCGCCCCAAGGCACCATTTTTATACGGATGGTGCGGCACAGAGTTTTCGTTCCAAACACCTCGCTGGTGTGGCTCAATGGCAGAGCAGCTGATTTGTAATCAGCAGGTTGTTGGTTCGACTCCGACCACCAGCTCCAAGCGTGGGAAGATTCCCGAGTGGCCAAAGGGAGCAGACTGTAAATCTGTTGGCACCGCCTTCGGTGGTTCGAATCCACCTCTTCCCACCAAAAAAGAAAGCATCGAAATTCCGATGCTTTCTTTTTTTGTGCGAAAGAGAGTGGATGAGATACCGCGTGCGTAAGCCGCGGTTCGCACCGTTGCGTACAGCAACGGCGCCGTTGAGCACTTAGTTTATCATTGTGCTACACAATGCAGCGTTTTGCTGTATATTTTAAAACTGTCCAACGCCGAGGCTATCCACCTCTTCCGCATATTAGGATGGATTCTGAACCACCTGTTTCGGTGCTGACCGTTTCGCTATGCGTGCAAGCACGCTCACTCTCGCTCTTATACGAATCCACCTCTTTCAAAAAAATCGCGGTGTCTTTTTTTTGTATAGAAAAAACCGCCCTTTCGGACGGTTTTTGTTTTGGTTTTGGGTTAAATTGATTACTTTGCGTAGTCGACGCTTCTGATTTCCCTGACAACCGTAACTTTGATTTGTCCGGGGTATTCGAGTTCCGCTTCCAGCTTGTTGGCGATTTCTTTTGCAAGGAAAACCGTGGTGGTGTCGTCGACGACCTCGGGTTTGACCATAACGCGGATTTCGCGCCCTGCCTGAATTGCGTAAGACTGTTCGACGCCGTTGAAGGAATTTGCGATTGTTTCCAACTTTTCAATGCGTTTGACGTAGTTTTCAAGCGATTCGCGACGTGCGCCGGGACGTGCGCTTGATATTGCGTCGGCTGCCTGAACAAGGACTGCTTCGACGCTCGTTGCCTCGATGTCGCCGTGGTGAGCCGCAACCGCGTGAATGACAGCCGCGCTTTCCTTATATTTTTTCAGCAAATCGACGCCGATCTGGACGTGAGTGCCCTCGATTTCGTGGTCAACCGCTTTGCCGATATCGTGCAGAAGCCCCGCACGTTTCGCAACTTTGACGTCCGCGCCGAGTTCCGACGCCATAACGCCTGCAAGGAACGCGACTTCCAGCGAGTGTTGCAACACGTTCTGACCGTAGCTTGTACGATATTTAAGTTTGCCCAAAATTTTGATAAGTTCCGGATGAATGCCGTAAATACCGCACTCGAACACCGCGTTTTCGCCCGCTTCTTTGATAAGACCGTCGACTTCTTTTTTGACCTTGTCGACCATTTCTTCGATGCGTGCGGGGTGAATTCTTCCGTCCTGAATAAGTTTTTCAAGGGTGATACGCGCGATTTCGCGGCGTACGGGATCGAATCCCGAAAGCGTAACGACGTCGGGGGTATCGTCGATGATAAGGTCAACGCCCGTCGCACTTTCAAGCGCGCGGATATTGCGACCTACGCGACCGATAATGCGCCCTTTCATTTCGTCGTTGGGGAGCGCGACAACCGAAACGGTGGTGTCCGTCGTGTGGTCGGCGGCGCATCTTTGAATTGCAAGCGAAATAATGTTTTGCGCTTTCTTTTCGGCGTTTTCTTTGGCTTCCGCCTCGATTTGTTTTGCGGTTTGTACCGCATCCTTTTTCGCGCTGTCGATGAGCGCGTCCATAAGTTGTTGTTTTGCCTCGTCCCTGGTCATGCCGGAGATTCTTTCAAGTTCTTTTTCAAGAAGGAATTGCGAATTTTTGAGTTTATCCTCGATATTCTGCAACTCTTCTTCTTTGGATTGAAGTTGTTTTTTCTGAACTTCCAGTTGTTCCTGTTTCTTATCCAATGCGTCGTCCTTTTTGTCAAGGTACGATTCTTTGGATTGAAGACGTTGTTCGGTTTTCTGATACTCTGCTTTTCTTTCTTTTGCTTCCTTATCGATTTCCGCGCGAAGACGATGCTCTTCTTCTTTTGCTTCGAGCAAGGCTTCTTTACGAGCGGTTTTTGCCTCGACCTTAGCGTCTTCGATAATTTTTGCCGCCTCGGCTTTTAACTTATCTGCTTCCGATTTAGCGGTGCCGACTTTACGTTTGTAGTAATACATATAACCGGCAACACCTGCGGCGAGTCCTACTGCGAGTGCCGCGACCGCGATTCCTGCGATTGCGCCGCCCGACAAGACAGCAAGCAATTGTGTTGTAATGCTTGTCATTTTGTTTATATCCTCCTATATATTCATAAAACCGATTTATTTGCGCGCCGTCCGGCGCGTGTCGGCTTTAATTTCTTTGATTATGCGGTAATGCCACGGGGTGAGCCGTGGCAAAAATTACAAAATTATTTGTCCGCAAAGACTTTTTCACGGACTTTTTCGTTGATTTCGTTGAAAACGTCGGGATTTTTGTTAAGATAATCCAACGTTTTATCCCTGCCTTGACCGATTTTTTCGTCGTTGTACGAATACCAGCTTCCGCTTTTTTCGACAAGCCCCATATCTGTTGCGACGTCAAGCACACAGCCTGCAAGGGAAATTCCTTTGCCGAAAAGAATGTCGAATTCCGCAACTTTGAACGGGGGCGCGACCTTGTTTTTGACGATACGAGCCTTTGTGCGGTTGCCGATGACTTCCGCGCCGTCCTTAATCGTGTCGGCTTTTCTGATGTCGATACGCACCGACGAATAGAATTTAAGCGCCTTACCGCCCGTCGTAACCTCGGGGCTGCCGTAAATCACGCCGACTTTTTCACGAAGTTGGTTGATGAAAACGATGCTGCAACGGGATTTGTTGCATATTGCGGTGAGTTTACGCATTGCCTGCGACATAAGTCTTGCTTGAAGACCGACGCTGCTGTCGCCGATTTCGCCGTCGATTTCCGCCTGCGGAGTAAGTGCCGCGACGCTGTCCACGACGATAAGGTCGATGCTGTTGCTTCTGACAAGCGTTTCGGTAATGTTCAAAGCCTGCTCGCCGCTGTCGGGTTGCGCGATGTACAAGTCGTTGATCTGAACGCCGAGAGCCTGCGCGTAATAAGGATCGAGCGCGTGCTCCGCGTCGATAAACGCCGCCATGCCGCCCTGTTTCTGCGTTTCTGCGATCATGTGAAGCGCGACCGTCGTTTTGCCCGAAGATTCGGGCCCGTAAATTTCGATAATTCTGCCGCGCGGAATACCGCCTATGCCGAGAGCGATGTCAAGAGTAAGACAGCCCGTGGGGATTGCTTCGACCTTCTGAACTTCGGTCTCGCCGAATTTCATAATTGCGCCCTTACCGAACTGTTTTTCTATCTGTTGTAAAGCCTGTTCAAGGTTTTTTACTTTTTCTTTGGAATCGGTTGCCATATTTTTCTCCTTATATTTTATCGCCAAATTTTATTGTGTTTTGACGTAATTTTTCAAAATTTTGTTGGTTTTTGAATATTTTTAATGAATTATTGTCGTTTTACAACTTCGATATATTCCTTTAATTTCGTTTCCGAAAGGTTCGGGATTCTGACACATGTCGGGTCGAATTTTACAACGGGCAGGAAACACGCAACGCCCGCTTCCGAGATATTCGCCGCGTCGCCCACGCCGATCATCGTGAAAGAATCGGCAAGACTTTGCGTGGAAAACGCGATTCGCGAGGCAAAACATTGTTTGATAACGCCCGTTATGACGTCAATGTTTGTGCAATGTGTGTTCATAATAAGATGAATCCCCGCCGCTTTCCCGAGCCGCGCAAGGTTGTTTATCGCTTCTTCAAAGTCGTTTCGCCTTTCAAAAATAAAGTCGGCGTACTCGTCGATAACGATGATGACGTACGGATAAACGGGCATTCCGTTTGTAATCGCGCTTTGATTGTATTCGTAAACGTTCCTGACGCTGACGTGTTTGAAACGCTTGTATCTGACCTGCATTTCCTTGTAGGTTTCGTTCAGCATTTCAATGACCTCGTCCGAGTTTTTAAGGACTTTGTTTCTGTAAACGTTTTTGATGCCGACGAAGTCGTTATATTCGACGTTTTTCGGGTCGGCAAGAACAAGACTTATTTCGCTTGGCTTGTTTTTGAGCAAAAGCGTAATCAGAATATTTCTGATAAACGCCGATTTTCCCGTGCCGCTTGCGCCGCCGATAAGCAGGTTTGCAAGGTCTTTGAAGTTTGTGAAAACGTCTTCACCCGCGTCGGTGCGCCCGACGTAAAACGCAAGGGGATCCTTGTTTTCGATGTCGGACAACTTCAAAACGTCGTTGTCGTCGGATTTTGAAAACTCTTTCGACAACAACAAATAAAGTTTATAAAACGCGAAATCCGTCGATTTTTTGCGGATTTCCTCACGCGTGCCGGAAAAAATCTGTCTTTCCGTAAACGTTTTTCCGTTCAGACAAAAGCCGAAACATACCGTGCCGACGGGTTTTTCAACCGTGCCGCCGGTGGGCCCTGCGATGCCCGTTGTCGAGACGGATACGGTAACGTCGCCTTTTATCAGCCCTTCCGCCATTTCCTTTGCGGTTTCTTCCGACACCGCTCCGAATTTGATAAGCGTTTCCGCGCTGACGCCCAGACGATTCATTTTTGCCTCGTTTGCGTAAGCGACGATGCCCTCGATAAACGATTTGGAAATCCCCGCAACGTCAACGAGTTTTGCCGCGACCTCGCCGCCGGTAAGACTTTCCGCCACCGAGATTTTCAGATTGTTTTCCAGAAGAATCTTAGCGACGGCAACGTTAAGTTTTTTTCCGTCGACGAATTCGGGCACGTTAATCATTGTGAACAACTTCCTCCACGTCGTTTTCTTTTTCGGTTTCGGACAAAGTTTTTGCTGGCAAATCCGTTTCGACGGGTTTTTTATCGGCAAGCACCTGCTTGTTTTTCAAGACGTAATTCACACCCGACACGATTGCGAAAAACGCGCCGATATAATACGTGATTTGTCCGAGCCAGTCAAAGAAATAAAAGGCTTTCCCCGCGATTTCCCCGGTTTGGATCGTGCTCATCGTCAGCGCGATAAGACCGATGTCCAGAAACGTCGTTTTGATTTTGCCGAGTTTGTCTGCCGCAAGCACGACGTTTTTCTGCACGGCGATTATGCGGAATGCGGTAATTATAATTTCGCGGCTTATGATAACGCCTGCGATAATCTGGTTATACCATCCGGGAAGCGTGCCGTCGCCGACAAAGACAAACAGCATAATGACGACGATGACCTTATCGGCAATCGGATCCAGAAATTTCCCGAGGTCGGTCACGAGATTTCTTTTTCTTGCGATGTTGCCGTCGATAAAGTCGGTGCAGCAACAAAGTATAAACACAATGCACGCCGCGATTTCATGATACGGAAAATTCACGAAATATAAAATCGCAACGATGGGAATCAACGCTATTCTTGCAAGTGTTATTTTGTTTGGAAGATTAAGATTTTTCATTTCACTTCTCCAACGAGATCGTATCCGTTTGCGCCGGTAATCTTGACGTCGTAGAAATTGCCGACGTTCACAAGATTGTCGCTTGAAAACAGAACTTTCGCATCGACTTCGGGCGCGCAGAATTCGGGACGACCGTAAAATATGTTGTTGTCGTAGTCGATACCTTCGTAAAGAACTTTCAAGGTTTTACCGACATAGTTTTTGTTGTTTTCGAAAATCACTTTGCTTTGAAGCGCGGTGATGTTTTTAAGGCGTTTGTTTTTGACCGCTTGCGGAATCTGGTTTTTGAGTTTCGCCGCGGCGGTGCCGTCTTCCTTGCTGTACGCGAAAAATCCCGCGTAATTCAGCTTATATTCGCCGATGAAGTCGTAAAGTTTTTGAAACTGCTCATCCGTTTCACCGGGAAAACCGACAATGAAAGTCGAGCGAATCGCGACGTTACCGGCGTTTCTGATTTTTTCGATAAGGTTTTTGATTTCCTTTTCGGAAGTCCGTCGCCCCATCGTCTTTAATATCGTATCATCAATATGTTGCAAGGGAATGTCAACATATTTGCAAATTTTGTCGTTTTTTACGATATATTTTATAAGGTCGTCGCTTAAAAGCTCCGGATAGCAATACAAAAGCCTTACCCATTCGACGTCAAGCGACGTGATTTTGTCTAAAAGTTTTAAGAGAGCGTATTCGTTGTAAAGGTCGATGCCGTAACGCGTGATGTCCTGCGCCACGATATTCAATTCCTTCACGCCGTATTCGTCAACAAGAATTTTCGCCTCGTCGTACAGACTTTCGATCGTGCGGCTTCTGAACTTCCCGCGGATTTTCGGAATCGCGCAATACGTGCAGTGATTGTCGCAACCTTCCGCGATTTTGAGATACGCATAATGATACGGTGTCGTCAGCACGCGTTTTGTCGACGGCAAGTCGCACGGCGTGAAGTCAACGACCTTTTTCCCCTCCTCAACCGATTTGATGACGTCGGCGATTTTGCTGTATTCGCCGATACCGAGGAATGCGTCCACTTCCGGGATTGCGTCGACGATTTCCTGCTTGTACCTTTCGGGCAGACAGCCCGTAACGATGATTTTGAAATCGCGTTCCTTTTTCTTTTCGACAAATTCCAGAATGGTGTCGATGGCTTCCTGCTGGCTTTTTTTGATAAACGCGCAGGTATTGATAAGTATTACGTCGGCTTCGTTTTCGTCCGCCGTAAATTCGATACCGGCGTCGCCCGCATAAGCAAGCAGGTTTTCGGTATCGACGCGGTTTTTATCGCAACCGAGACTTATTATCCCGAGTTTAACACTCATTGTCCGTCCTCCGGCAGGTCGAATTCGGTGGAGTCGGGATTTTCCGCGACCGCGCCGTAAATCTGCATAAACTGCTCCATCGAGATAAGGACGTCGCGCTGTGTGTTGCCGCCCTTATTCGGCGATACGTAGCCCTTTTCTTCCATAAGCTCGACAAGGTTTGCCGCCGTGCCGTAGCCCACGCCGAATTTACGCTGAATGCGGGAAATCGACGCCTTTTGTTCCTTCACGCACATTTGCAGAGCGTCGATAAACTGTTTCGACTCCCCGTTTCTGCCGACGGGAGTATGGGCGTAACTGTTCCTTTGCGGGACTTCTTCGGGTTCTTTTTCTTCCTCGGGCTGTTTGAATATCGAGTTCTGAACGTCGGGATCGAAATATGCCTCGTTGTGCTCTTTGATATATTTTACGACTGCCGACACTTCCTCGGTGCTGACGAAGCAACCTTGCAAACGCTCCGGCTCGTTAAACGACTGCGGATAATAAAGCATATCGCCTTTGCCCAGAAGTTTTTCCGCGCCGCCTTCGCCCAGAATCGTGCTGCTGTCCGCGGCGGTTTTCAGCGAAAACGCTATGCGCGACGGCAAATTCGACTTAATCGTGCCGGTAATGACGTCGACGGACGGGCGTTGCGTCGAAATGATAAGGTGTATGCCCGCTGCGCGAGCAAGACGTGCAAGCGAGTTGATTTTATCTTCGATATTCCTTTTTTGTTGCGACATAAAGTCGGCAAGTTCGTCAAAGATAATGACGATTCTGGGAAGTTTCACGACGCCTTCGTGTTCGCGTGCGTACTGATTGTATTCCGAAATATTTCTTGCGCTGATTCCCTTGAACAGACTGAATCTTCTTCTCATTTCGTTTATCGCCCAGTCAAGCGAGTTGACAGCCGCCGCAACGTCGTCGATTGCTTCCGGCACGAGAAGGTGCGGGATACCGTTGTACGGTCCCATTTCAACCATCTTCGGGTCAATGAGAATAAGTTTTAAGTCGGACGGACCGTTTCTGTACAGCAAGCTTACGATAAGTCCGTTTATGCAAATGGATTTACCGCTCCCAGTGCCGCCGGCGATGAGCAGGTGCGGCATGGATTCCAGATCGCACACGACGTCCTGGTTTGCAATGTCTTTGCCGAGCGCGAAAGTAAGTTCCGAATTGCTCCTGTTGAACTTTTCGCCTTCGAGAACGCTCCTGAGAAGCACGGGAGTGCGTACGTCGTTTGCGACTTCGATACCGAATGCGTCTTTCCCGGGGATCGGCGTTTCAAAACGGATCGCGCCCTTGACTTGCAGTTTCATTGCGATGTCGTCGGCATACTTCGTGACGTTACTGACCGAAATACCCGCGGGCATTTGCAGTTCGAAACGGGAGAACGTCGGACCTTGCGTAACGCCGACAACCTTTGCGTTGATATTGAATTCCATAAAGACTTGTTCGAGTTTTTCGATTTTTTCCGAAAAGTCTTCCGCAACGATGTCCGAACGACCTTTGTTGAGGAGGTCGATGGGCGGCGCGTAATAAGGTTTCTTTTGTTGTTCCAGAAGAATGCTCTGGTCAATCGAGATTTGTCTGTCGTCCTTTTTCGCGGGGGTAACCGACACGGTTTTTGCGTTTTTCCCGACGGGGAACGTGTTGCCGTACGACGTGTCTTTGAGCGACCTTTGCTCTTCACGCGGTTTTTCTTCACGCGGGGCGTAAGGCTGACGCGGTTTTTCGACGGGTTTTGCTGAGGGCTGCGGATTGAACGTATCGTTGATTTCCTTATCGGTGGGCATTTTCGCGTCGGAAATTTTCGACTCCGCCTGCATTTCTTCAAAACGAGTCAAGGGCTTTTCGGGCGGAGTGTTGTCGGGTTCGTATCCCGAGTTGTACCCGTCACCCGAAAGTTTGGGCAACACTTTTTCGGTTTTTTCGCTGTCGGTCGCGGGACGCTCGTAAACGTTGTTCGTCACGGGTTTTGCGGGTTCTTTCTTTTCGGGCTCGACCTTATTCACGGGTTTCACCGTGCCGGAATTTTTCTTTTCGGGCAGCGGCGCGCCGAACATCGTGAAGATACTGCCCGTGCCCGACGATTTGTCGGATTCATTCTTGACCTCGGGTTTTTCAGCGGGTTTAACAGCGGGTTCCGTATGATTTATCGATTTCATCACGGGAGTGTCCGCGGGTTTTTCAATGGGTTTATAGGAAGGCGCGACGACTTCTTCGTCGGGTTTTGCCACCTTCGTTTCGGTTTTTTCGTTCTTTTTGTCCTTATCTCCGTACAAAATGTCACGGATAAAGTACGGCATACCCTCGGGAATACCGTTGTCGTTTTTCTTTTCTTCTTCCTTTTCGGGGACGGGATCGGGCTTTTTGCGACGAGGTTCCGCAATGCGTTTCGACGCCGCGCCGCGGATATCGTTTGCGGTTGTCGGGGTGTCGAGGATATATCCGAAACGCTCCTGAATGTCGCGCGCTTTTTCTTCGTCGCTTTCGGGAAGATCGAACGCTTCCTTCAAAGTTTGCGGGCGTTTTTTGCCGCCGTCGCGGTTAAACGTAAACGACTGTGAGTCAAGCGACGGTTTTATATCTTCTTCGCCGTTTGCGTTTGCCGTGCCGAAAGTAACGGTTTTTCCGCTTTCTTCAACTTTTTTATCGTCCTTTTTGCCGTAAAGTTTTTCTTTTGCGCGCTTACGTTTGACGTCTTCGGTATCGAAGACGGGTTCTTTCACGCTGTCGGCGGTGACGCCAGCCGTATCCTGATTCGGGAACAGCAGCGAGAATTTGTTTCTTACCTTTTTGGGCTTGTCGGAACCGTTTTCGTTCAGACTTCCGACAAAAAGTTTGTTGCCAATGGGTTGCTCGACAATGCGTTCTTCGCGCGAGGCGTCGGCAATGTCGGTAAGGACGGGGCTTTCGCCCTTTTTATTCGCTTTGATTTTGGTTGATTTCGTGCGGTAAGGCAAACGATTCACAAGCACGGGATATACCGCAAAAATGCTTAAAACCGCAAACAACAGAATAAGCGCGACAATCGAATACGCGGGTGTCATGACTTTCATGAAAAGCCATGCAACGATGCCGTAAAGAAGACCTGCCGCCGATTCCCCTTTGTAAAGCGCTTTGAGATACGCGCCGTACGACGACGTGGTAAGGAAATAATCCTTTGAAAACCATACGTGCAGCGCAAGAAGCGCGATGTAAAACAGCGAAAGATATTTCAGAGTTTTGTTGAGCGGAAGCGTAACGCGCTTTCCGAAAGTAACCATTACGCCGATAAAAGTGCCCACGATCGAGTATGCGAATGACGCGTAGCCGAAAACGCCGATAAGAAACGACGAAATCATGCGCCCTACGCCACCCAATGCGTTGACGAGCGATAAAAAACATAAAAGCGAAACGATAATAATCAATATACCGCCGGCAATACGGTTTGCTCTGCTGTCGTAATTGCCGTAACGTCTGTCATCGTGTGCCAAGGTATCCTCCAATCAATATATAGTGCCGAAGCGGCGTGAAAAACCGCAAAATAGGCAGTCTGATAAAAATTATATAGATATTATATCATAATATTATTTACTATACAACAATTAAGAACGCGAAAAATATTAAAAAAATCATAAATTTTTCCGAAACCGCATAAACATTTTTAAGGTGATTTATGAAAAAACCCGACAAAACTTTTTTTATTGACGTTGCAAAAGCCGTCCTGTTTTCGATTTTGTTTTCGTTTGCCGCGGTATTGACTTTGGCGGTTATCGTACGATTTTCAAACGTATCGGAAAAAGGCGTGGTTATTCTTAATACCGTCGCAAAAATTCTTGCGATAATTTTCGGCGTGCTTGTCGGATTCAAAACGAAAAGCGGCGGACTTATAAAAGGCATTACGGCAGGCGTTTTATATGTGCTACTTGCCTTTTTGATTTTTGCCCTTTTTGAAAAATTCGACGGCGTGAAGTTTAATTATTTTGACCTTCTCTTCGGTGTTCTCGCAGGCGCGTTTTCAGGAATAATCAAGGTGAACGTAAAACAAAAGAACTGACAATTTTACAACAAAAAATCCCGCAAAACTGCGGGATTTTTGTGATTTTTCAAAATTTTCAATTAAAACTTGATATCTTCGTCGTTGTCGATTTTCACGTCTTCCTTGCTGTCGATGCTCACGTCTTCGGTGTTGCCGAGGGTGATGTCGTTGGTGCTTTCCGCCTTGGAAGTGTCGTCGACGGATTCGTCGTGATGTTTCTTATTGATGCCGAGATTGGGCTTTTTGGGCTTTTCTTCGGTCTTGGGTTTGTTTTTGCTGTCGATAACGGTTGCGATTGCGTTTTTGTCGATGACGATAAGGGTTTCGCTTTCGTCGGTGCCGACGTTGAGCGTAACTTGTTTGCTGTCGTCGTCAATCGCGTAAATCTTGCCGATAAGGCGACCGATTGTCATAACTTTGTCGCCGACAGACAGGTTGCTCATCAGATCCTGATATTCCTTTTTTCTTTTCCTTTGGGGAATGATGGTCATAACGATCATAAGTACGAAAAATACCGCAAGAATCGCAATAGATACCCATTGATTGGCTGCAAGTGCTTGTACAAACATTTATAAAATCTCCTTGTTTATTTCATTTTTGTTTTTTAATATTACTTTATTTTTTTATATTTTGCAAGCGTTATCGTAAAATATCGAGAAATTTGCCGATAATCTTATCAAAATGCCCGAAAAATCACTTGTTAAAGGCTTCTTTGTCCTGCTCGCGGCGGAATTCGTACGTTTCAAAGAACTCGTCGCGGAAATCGCGCAATCTGTCTTCCCATATCGCCTTTTTGATGTCGTTCACAAGTCTGTTCAAAAACCTTATATTGTGAATCGACAACAGCCGTCCGCCGAAAATTTCGTCGGTGTTGATAAGATGGCGCACGTACGCTCTTGTGTAATTCCTGCAACAATAGCAGTCGCAACCTTCTTCGACGGGTGAAAAGTCGTCCTTATATTTCGCGTTTCTTATCGTCAGGTCGCCCTTATACGTCATTGCCGTGCCGTTTCTTGCGATACGCGTCGGAAGTACGCAGTCCATCATATCTATGCCGCGCATAAACCCTTCGACGATACAGTCCGCGCTGCCGACGCCCATAAGGTATCTTGGCATATTCTCGGGATAATGCGGTTGCAAAACGTCCAGCATTTCGTACATGACGGGCTTCGGCTCGCCAACGGACAGTCCGCCGATTGCGATGCCGCACTTTGCGTAAGGAATCGTGCGTTTCAGACTTTCAAGCCTTAAATCCGCATACATATTGCCCTGAACGATCGGGAAAAGCATTTGTTTGCCCGAAAAATCGTGTTTGCTGCACCGGTCAAGCCATCTTAAAGTGCGTTCCATCGCCTCTTTGGATTTTTCGTAATCGGTGCCTGCCGCCGTACATTCGTCAAACGCCATAACGATGTCGCTGCCGAGTTGCTGTTGGATATGCATCGATTCTTCCGGGCCGATAAAATGCTTGCTGCCGTCCAGAAAACTGTTGAAAGTAACGCCGTCTTCGGTGATTTTTCTCATCGACGAAAGACTGAAAATCTGAAATCCGCCGCTGTCGGTGAGAATGGGTCTGTCCCAATTCATGAACTTGTGCAGTCCGCCCGCCCGTTCGATAAGGTCGGAACCCGGGCGAAGATAAAGATGATACGTATTCGAAAGAATTATCTGACTGCCCATTTCTTTCAGTTCTTCGGGCGAAAGTCCTTTTACTGTCGCCATCGTACCGACGGGCATGAATACGGGCGTTTCAATCACGCCGTGCGGGGTTGTGAGTCTGCCGACACGCGCGCCCGTCTGTTTGCAGGTATGCAGTATTTCATACTTGAAATTTTCCATTATTATTTCACGTCAACCTTTATAGTAGTTTAATTTTTTGCTGATAATGCGTCGTATTTTTTATATTTTTGTCAAAATTTATTACGTTTTGACGAAATTTTAATGCAAAATTGTTTTCTTACGCTTTCTAAATAAGCAACGTCGCGTCGCCGAAACTGAAAAATCTGTATTTCATATCGACCGCGGTTTTGTACATATTCATCACGTTTTCGTAGCCGGCAAAAGCGCACACGTACATAATAAGCGTGCTTTCCGGCAAATGGAAATTCGTTATCATTCCTTTCAGAATTTTGAATTTGTAGCCGGGATAAATGAAAATTTGCGTCTCGCCGTGTCCGGCGTGGACGAAACCGTTTTCGTCGGCAACCGTTTCAAGAACGCGGCCGGAAGTCGTACCGACTGCAATCACGCGCCGTCCTTCTTTCACTGCTTTGTTTATGATTTTTTCGTTTTCTTCCGACAGTTCGTAATACTCGCTGTGCATTTTGTGGTCGGTGATTTCTTCCGCTTTCACCGGACGGAACGTCCCAAGCCCCACGTGCAGCAATACTTCCGCAAACTCGACGCCCTTGTTTTTCAGACTTTCGATAAGTTCGGGCGTGAAATGAAGCCCTGCCGTGGGCGCAGCCGCGCTGCCGTCGATTTTGCTGTAAACGGTGTTGTACCTTGACGGATCTTTGAGTTTTTCGTGAATGTACGGAGGGAGCGGCACGTTGCCGACTCTTGACAAGATGTCTTCAAAAACGCCGTTGAATTCAAATCTCAACGTCCTGATTCCGCTTTCGCCGATACCGACGACTTCGGCAAAAAGTTCGTCCGAAAATTTCAGCCTTGCGCCGACGGTCGCTTTCCTTGCCGGGCGCATAATACATTCCCAATCGGTAAAGTTCACGCGGCGAAGAAGAAGCGCCTCGTATTTCGTCACGCTTTCCTTGTCCGCGCGGTAGCCGTAAAGCCTTGCCGGGATAACTTTGGTATTATTGACGACAAGAAGGTCGCCTTCTTTCAGAAAGTCGCCGATTTTGTTGAATATTGTGTGAGTAAGTTCGCCCGTTTCCTTGTTCATGACAAGAAGCCTTGCGCTGTCGCGAGGTTCGACGGGCGTCTGCGCGATAAGTCCTTCGGGCAAGTCATAGTAAAAGTCGCTTGTTTTCATTATTTTTCGATGTATTCAAAGCCCAGATGCTCATAGGCAAGCGGTAATACGTTGCGGCCGCGCGGCGTGCGCGCGATAAAACCGAGTTGAATAAGGAACGGCTCCACAACGTCCTCGATGGTGGTTGCGTCCTCGCCCGTAGCCGCCGATAACGTATCGAGACCGACCGGGCCGCCGTTGAATTTTTTGATTGCGGTTTCAAGGACGTTTCTGTCAACCGCGTCAAGACCGAGTTCGTCGATGTCCATAAGTTTCAACGCCTTTTTCGCGATATTAAGATTGATAACGTCCATATTTTCGTAATCGGCGTAGTCGCGCACGCGTTTCAAGAGCCTGTTTGCGATACGCGGCGTTCCGCGGCTGCATTTTGCAAGTTCCTGCAATGCGTCGTCGTCGATTTTCGTTTCCAAAATGTTTGCGCTGCGCTTTATGATTTTCGCAAGTTCTTCCGTCGTATAAGGTTCCAGACGGAATTTAATGCCGAATCTGTCGCGCAACGGGCTGGAAAGCATGCCTTCTTTCGTCGTCGCGCCGATAAGCGTGAAGCGTTTTAATTGAAGCCTGAGCGAGCTTGCCATCGCGCCCGTGCCCGTAACAAGGTCAAGCGAGAAGTCTTCCATCGCGGGATACAAAACTTCCTCGATATTGCGGCTCAGACGGTGAATTTCGTCGATGAACAATATGTCGCCCTTTTCAAGTTTTGAAAGCAGCGCGGCAAGATCTGCCGCTTTTTCGATTGCGGGACCGCTCGTTACCTTGACCTGCGCGCCCATTTCGTTTGCGATGACGTGCGCGAGCGTGGTTTTTCCGAGCCCCGGCGGGCCGTAAAGCAAAACGTGATCGAGCGCGTCGCCGCGGTTTCTTGCGGCGGTCATATAAACGTCGAGGTTATGTTTTATCTTGCTTTGCCCGACGTATTCGGATAACGACTTCGGACGAAGAGTGTTTTCTTCGATATCGTCGACGGTCGACTTTGCCGAAATAACCCTGTCGTCCTGAAATTCTCCGTTAAATTTACTGATAATTCCTTCCATATTCTTACAAGCGTTTCAACGCTTCCCTTATGATATTTTCCGCGCCTTTTTCGGTTTTTGAAACATCGGCGACGATTTTGACGGCGTCCGAGTTGGAAATTCCCAGCGATACGAGCGCGAAAACCGCTTCCTGCGCGTCCTTTTCAACAACCGCGGATATTTCGCTTTGCGCGTTGGTTAAGTCAAGCGAGACCTGATCGCGCATGCTGACGACGATAAGTTCCGCAGTTTTTTTGCCAAGTCCTTTGATTTTGGAAAGGGATTTCACGTCGCCGGTTGCGATTGCGACGGTAAGCGAGTTAAGATCCGCCCCGCTTAAAATCTGCATTGCCATTTTCGGGCCGACGCCGCTTATGTCGATGAGCCTTAAAAACAGCGTTTTTTCCTCAATCGACGAAAAACCGTATAATGCGTAAGTGTCTTCCCTGACGTAAAGATAAGTATAAATTTTTGCGATTTCGCCTTCCGAAAACTTATTCGTCGTGAAGTTGCTTGCGCCGATTTCATATCCGATGCCGTTGTTGTCGACGACAATCGTGTTGCCCGCCGAATAAACGACTTTTCCCGTGATGTAATTGTACATAAAACTCCTACTTTATCCTGAAATTGTTTTTGTTTGCGCCGACCTGTCCTTGACATAACGCAACCGCAAGCGCGTCGGCGGCGTCGTCCGGGCGCGGCAGGGATTTAAGGCGCAACACCGATTGCACCATAAGCTGCATTTGTTTTTTGTCCGCCCCTCCGTATCCCGTGATTGCCATTTTGATTTGGTTGGGCGTGTATTCGTAAACTTCGTCGCCGATAAGTTTCACCGCGGTCAGAAGCATAACGCCGCGCGCCTCGGCAACCGAAATGCCCGTCGTAATGTTTTTTGAAAAGAACAGTTCCTCAACGGAAATCTGCGACGGTTTGTAAGTTTCGATAAGCGTGGTTACGCCTTGTTCGATTTTTGAAAGCCTTACGGGCAGCGTGTCTTCTTTGGGCGTGGAAACGATACCGTAGTCAATGACGGTATAAACGCCCCTTTCAAGATTAATCACACCGAAGCCCATTGTCGCAAGCCCCGGATCCAAACCCATAATTATCATAAATAATATGATATATTGTATTATAAAAAAAGTCAACCGCAAGTTATAGCGGTTGACGTAATTTTAAGGCATAATCGTCAAATTATTTTGTTTACGATTTCGTCGCGGTACTTCGTGACGACGACGTCGGTCAGATTTCTTTCCGACTTTTCGACGGTGAGTTCGGTTTCGTAAACGATGTCGGCGGGACTGCCTGATAGCACAAATACTTTATCGCCCATTAAAAGCGCGTCGTAAACGTCGTGCGTCACAAGGACGACGGTGCGCCCGTCGCGCCCCCAAAGTTCCAGAAACTTTTTTATCAGTCGGGTTTTCAGCGACACATCAAGCCCTTTGAAAGGTTCGTCCAGAAGCATGACTTCGGACGGGTACAAAAACGCCCGTGCCATCTGCACGCGTTGCGCCTGACCACCCGAAATTTCCGTCGGCAATCTTTTCAGAACGTCGGAGATTTCCAGAAGTTTTGCCATATCGTAAATTGCATTTTTTCGCGCGGTTTTGTCTCTAATTGCATTTTTTAAGACAAAATCAAGGTTTTTTTCAACCGAAATTGTTTTTACAAGCCTGTCGTTTTGAAAAATGTACGACACGTTTTTTGGCATATTTTCAATCTCGCCGTCAAATTTTGAAAGCCCCGTAAGGGCGTTTAACAGCGTGGTTTTCCCGACGCCGCTCGCGCCAAGCACCACGTTGATTTTGCCACCCGAAAATTCGGCGTTGAAATTTTTATAAATTTCCTTATCGGGATACGAAAACGAAAAGTTTTTGAAAATAATATCTTTCATCTTGTTTTCTCCCAGATTTTTTTAAATATGGAAACGACCGCTTCCAACACGAACGCGAACACGATCGCGACAAGCGTCCAGGCAAGCAGATATGCAACGTCGAAACTTGCGTTTGCCGTATAAATTTTGCTGCCGATACTTTTCGGGACAAAGGTCAGAATTTCAGCCGCGATAATAACTTTGAACGTGAGCGACAGCGTCGAGCGCGCGTTGTCGAAAAGGTTTGGCGCAATAGACGGCAGATATACGTTTTTCACGACGTCGATTTTTTTCACCTTATAAATTTTCGTCATTTTGATAAGGTCTTTGTCGACGCCCGAGAGCGCGCTGTAAATCGCCGTGAACAGTATCGGGAACGCAATCAGAAATCCGACGACGAAAGCAAGCGTTTCATTGCTGTAAAACGCATACAAAATAAGTATGACCGCAACCGTCGGCGCGGCGCGTAAAAACGAAACAACGGGGTTTATCACACGATATACGGGGTTTAAAACCATAGATATTGCCGCAAGTATGAACGCAATCAAAAACGACGCCGCAAAACACCATAGAGTTCGAAGCACGGAAAATCCGACCGCACGCCAGAATCCCGCCTCTCCCCCGAGCGTGAAAAAATCTTTCAGCACGACGTCGGGGGACGGCAGTATAAGCGGCTTGTTTTTGACTTTCGCCACAATCGCCCATATCGCAATCACAAGCGCGAACGCGATGAGCGGATAAAGTATGTCGAAAAATATCTTTTTCGTTTTTTCGTTTTTAAGAAAATTTTTCATTAAAACAAATTGACGGTATCCCAGTTTACGCCGGGCGCAAGGTTTTTAAGAAACGCCAGAATTTCCGCTTTCTTTTCGGCGGTGAGTTTTTCGGCGTTTACGTTGCATTTCGCAATCGAAGGCGCAGGGAACGCCGCCGATTCGTAAGCGTTTGCTTTCATAAAGTCGTTCACGCTTTGCGGATTGTTTTTCACCCATTCTTTGCTTGCTTTAAGCGCGGCGAAAAGCGCGTCCATAAATGCGGCGTCGGAAGCAAGGCTCGACTTCACGAAAATACCGGCTTGCGGATAAGTTTCTTTGCCCGAAACTTTTTTGTATTCCGCCTGCAAATCCATTTGAGCGTTGAACCCGAACTTTATTTTGAAAGTCGTTGCCGCGGGCTCGCCCACGACCGCATAATCGACGCTGCCGTTTTCGACTGCCGTTCTTGCCTGCAATCCGTCGCCGGCATATTGGACGTAAACGCTCGTATCGTTCAGGTTTTTCACGTCGTCGACGATACTGATATTATTTGCTTTCAGAATATATCTGAAAACAAGCCCGGGCACGCCCTGCTGACCGATGCAAGCGATTTTCTTGCCTTTAATATCGTTTATTGTCAAAGTTTTTGCCGTTTCGCTTTTTCCGACAAGATAAAGACTGCCGTCAACCGCGACGCTGACGAGTTTGTAGTCCGCACCTTTGTTTATAAGGGTTGCGCCTGCGTTCACAGGCATAATCACAAGGTCGGAAAGCCCTGCCTGCATCTCTTTTGCGATATTACTCGGATTTACGATTTTATAGTTTACGTTTTTGCCCGAAATCGACTTATTGTCCGTGATAAGCCTTGCGATTGCAAGCGCGGGAGTGCCTTCGGGTGCCGCAAACGTCAACGTTACATCGTTTCCGTTGCCTTTTTTGTTGCCCTTGTTGCAAGCGGTCAGAAGCCCGATTGACAAAACAAGCGCGACAAGCAACATTACTGCCGTAAGTTTCTTTTTCATTTTTTTGCTCCTTTTTGGTTTAATTTATATCAACGCTCGTGAGCGCGGATTTTACGAAAACGTTTTTGATTTTGCCGAGTTTCCCGGTGAGCGCGGATATTTCCTCGACGCTGCCTTTGACGACAACGGAAATTGCCGAAAAACCGCTTTCGCGGTCTGGAAGCCCCATTCGACCGAGTATGATTTCGGAATTTTCCGACAAAACTTTCTGCACTTCGGGAACGACGTCCCTTTCTTCGACGACGATGCCCACAACGCCCAGTCTTTTCATATTTTCTCCTTAAAAAAATCGGCATGCCGAAAAGCAAGCCGATAATAAACGTATTATGCTTAAAACTTACTCTCCGACAAATCATCGATTAGGTTTTATTATGGTTATATTATACCCTATTTATTAAAGTTTGTCAATAATTTCACATACGGCACACGCCGTCTGCTATTGCCGCGTCGAAAACAGCCTTGGACACCGCTTCTTTTACTCTTTTGTCAAAAGGTTTCGGAAGAATGTTGTCGGCGTTAAGTTCGTCGTCGGAAATAACACCGGCGATTGCTTTGGCTGCGGCGATTTTCATATTTTTCGTGATTTTTCGCGCTTTTGCGTCAAGTGCGCCGCGGAAAATCCCCGGGAACGCCAAGACGTTATTGACCTGATTCGGGAAGTCGCTGCGCCCCGTGCCGACAACCTTTGCGCCCGCCTTTTTCGCGACGTCGGGCAAGATTTCGGGCGTCGGGTTTGCCATGGCGAAGATAATCGCGTCTTTGTTCATGGATTTCACCATATCCGTCGTCAACAAATTGCCTTTCGACACGCCGATGAACACGTCCGCGCCTTTTACGGCGTCAGAAAGATTTCCGCGAACGTCTTCCTTATTAAAAGTTTCCGCAAGTTCTTTCTTGTGCCATTCCATATTGTCGCGCGAGGGATAAAGTATGCCGTATTCGTCGGAAAGCGTGATGTTTTTTGCGTCGAAGTCCCTCAAAAGCCAGGTTATCGCAGTGCCGGCAGCCCCCGGACCGTTAACGACGATTTTCACGTCTTTTATGTCTTTTTTCACGATTTTCAAAGCGTTTATAAGCCCCGCAAGGACGATTATCGCCGTGCCGTGCTGATCGTCGTGGAAAACGGGAATATCAAGTTCATCGTTAAGTCGTCTTTCGATTTCAAAGCAACGGGGACTTGAAATGTCTTCAAGGTTTATGCCGCCGAAACTTATCGAAAGGTTTTTCACGATATTTACGATTTCGTCGGAATTTTGCGTGTCAAGACAAATCGGAAACGCGTCGACGCCGCCGAATTCCTTAAACAGTACGCATTTCCCCTCCATAACGGGCATTGCCGAAAGACCGCCAAGGTTTCCAAGCCCCAGAATCGCGCTGCCGTCCGACACGACCGCGACAAGATTCCCGCGCCGCGTATAAACGTATGAGTTTTCGGGATTTTTTGAAATTTCAAGCGTAGGCGCGGCGACTCCCGGCGTATATGCCGTCGCAAGACTTTCGGCGTCACCGACTTTCACCCTTGAAATAACTTCGATTTTTCCTTTGAGTTCCTCGTGCAGTTTCAATGATTTCTGATTGTAGTCCATATTACACCTCAAATCGTATAATATCATTTTTAGCATTAAAATGCAATTTCTTGCGGTATAATAATTGACTTTTGTCGAATGTATGTATTATACTTTTACTCATTAAATCATTAAACAGGAAGATGTTATGAAACAAACTTTATCGTCAGCGTTCAACGCAAACGCCGCGGTGCTTTACGTCATAGCGGCGGTGGTTATTTTATACGTACTCGCGCAATCGATATTCTTCCTTGTCCGCGCCGTTAAACAATCGAAAAAAATCGGAATGGACAAAGGCGTTATCAGGCGCACTGCACGTCGTGCCGCGATATTTTCAATCGCACCTGCAATAAGCATTTTCATCGGTGTGGCGGCTCTCGCGCCGAAACTCGGGATTCCTTTGCCCTGGCTTCGTCTGTCGGTCATCGGAAGTCTTGTGTACGAAACGTCGGCTGCCGAAATCGGCGCAAAGTCGATGAATCTTCCGTGGGACAGTTTTTCCGCGTCGACAATCACCGCAGAACAATTCGTAACAATCGCAATGATAATGAGTATCGGTTGTCTTCTTCCGCTCATACTCGTTGCCTTTTTCACGAAAAAGTATTCGTCGGGAATGCTTAAAATGGAAAAGAAAGACAAAAAATGGGGCGAAATCCTTTCAACCGCAATGTTTATGGGCGTCGTAAGTTGCTTTTTCGCAACGAACTTCACAAAAGTTACAAGCGGGCTCGAAGGCTGGATTCCCGTTTTCATTATCCTGATTTCCGCGGCGGTAATGCTCATATTCGGCGCAGTTCAGAAACTCACGAAGTGGCGTTGGATCAACGACTACGCCCTGCCGGTTTCGATGATTGTGGGTATGGTTTGCTCCGTTCCCATCTACAACGCCATAGTTTAAGAGGTGCATTATGAAAAACATTTCAAGAAAAAATAAATCGTATTCCGAAAACACTCACTTTTATGGCAGAATTTGGAGCATAGTGTCCGTTGTTATGATGATGGTATTCCCCATTGTCGCTGGGATAGTGTTTGACGCGTGGCCGACGGCTTCGGCAGTCGGTATCGGCATTATGGGTATCCTTATTTACTGGGCTGCCGGCGCGGTGGAGTTTATCAGTTACACCCCGCTTCTCGGCGCGACCAGTATTTATCTCGGTTTTGTTACGGGCAACCTTTCCAACCTGAAAGTGCCCTGCGCGCTGTCCTGCATCGACGCGGAAAACGCAAAATCCAACACGGACGAAGGCGACATCATCGCAACGGTTTCGACCGCAGTTTCGTCCATAGTAACGATTCTCGTTATCATTATCGGCGTTATCCTTATCGCGGCGACGCCCCTTGCCGACCTTCTTGCAAAACCCGCGGCGCAAAAAGCGGCGGATTACCTGTTGCCCGCACTCTTCGGCGCGCTTGCCGTCGTGTACGTTTCAAGAAATCCGAAAATTGCTTTCCCGCCGGTTATACTTATGGTTGCGTTATGTATTGCAATTCCGAAAATTGAGAGTATAATAAGTATATTGGTGCCCTTTGTCGCGATCTTCACCGTCGGCGTCGCAAGGATTATGTACAAAAAAGGCTGGCTCGGCAAGAACGAACCCGAAAAAACCGCGGTCGACGTCGAAACGAACAACGTCGCGCTTGACACCGAAGACACCGATAAATTTATCGACGAACTTGATAATAAATAATTTTTACAGGTGATATATATGTCAAAAAAAGTATTTATCAACGCAAATTTGTGGGACGGATACGCCGATAGCGTTTTCAAAAAATGCGCTGTCTTCGTTGACGGCGACAAAATCGCAAAAATATCTTACGACGAAAAACCCGACGTTTCGGGATACGAAGTCATCGACCTTAACGGCAAATACGTTACGCCGGGACTTGTCAACCCCCACGTTCACCTTTTCGGCACGGGTATGCCCAGCAAGGTCATTTCGGGCGGCGGCGCACAAAAACTCGTGATGAAAATCGTGAAAACGAAACTCGGCGACAAAATCCTTGACGCCCTTGTAAAAAGCGCGGCAAAACAACAGTTGCTGAGCGGCGTTACAACGGTACGAGCCGTCGGCGACTTCAAATATTCCGACGTTCGCCTTCGCGATAAAATCAATTCGGGCAAAGTGCAAGGTCCTCGCCTTCAAGTGTCGGGCCCCGCAATCACCGTTCCCGGCGGACACGGCGACGGCACGTTCTCAATGACTTCCGACACCCTTGACGGTCTGCGCGCGCTTGTCAGACAGAACAAGGAACGCGGCGTCGACTTTATTAAAATCTGCGTTACGGGCGGCGTAATCGACGCAAAAGTCAAAGGCGAACCCGGCGAAGTCAAAATGAGCCTTGAACAAACCAAAGCGGTCGTCGACGAAGCGCATAAACTCGGTCTTCGCGTCGCGTCGCATACCGAAAGTTTCAAAGGCGTTGAAATCACGGCGGCGGCAGGCGTCGATACCGTTGAACACGGCGCACCCTTAACACCAGAAATGGCTGCCGAAATGAAGGCGACCAATTCCGCAATGGACGTTACTTATTCCCCCGCGCTCCCCTTAAAAATGCTCGATCCGTCAATTACGCTCCTTGATCCGATTTGCGTGTACAACACAGAAATCGTTGTGAGCAATATGACGAAAGGCACGAAAAACTGCATCGACGAAGGCATACTTCTCGGCATGGGCACGGACAGTTCCTGCCCGTTCGCAACGCAATACAATATGTGGCGCGAGGTAGTATTCTTCCAGAAATGCGTCGGCGTGTCGAACGCGTACGCTCTTTCCGTCGCAACGCTGAACAACGCAAAACTTATGGGACTTGATAACGTGTGCGGCACCGTCGAAGAAGGCAAAAGCGCGGATATGATAGTGATGAGCAAAAACCCGCTTGACGACCTTACGGCACTGCGCGATCTGGACAAAGTTATCGTCCGCGGCGAAGTCATCGACAAACCCTTGCCAAAGCGCAACGAAACAATCGAAAAGGAACTCGATGATATTACAAAAAAGATTTAATTTTTGATAAAACATAACAAAAATCCCGCAAAATTTGCGGGATTTTTTGTATGATTTGTTGTTTTTTATTTGAAGTTTGTAAGGACGTTTCTATAAAAGTCAACGCCTTGCGCGAGGGAATCGACGCCGATACGCTCGTTGTAGCCGTGGCACGCGCCGAGTTCTTCGAGACTTACCAAAAACGGGGTGAAACGAAGCGCCGTGCTGCAAATGTCCTGCATATATCTGCAATCCGTGCCGCCCGCGATAAGGTAAGGCGCAAGGACGGTATCGCCGTAAGTTTTGTTGATCATATCGACGGTGAATTTATAGCCTTCCGACTTCGTATCGGTGCAGGGACTTGCGTCGCGTGTGTTCAGAACCTCGATTTCGATATCGTATTTTTTGGCGACTTTTTCAAGTTTTTTCATGCACTTATCGTGCCCTTCCTGCGGCGAGAAACGAAGGTTTGCAAGCACCCATGCCGCGTCGGGGATATTGTTGCTTGCGTGGCTGCCTTCCGCCATCGTGAATACCATCGTCGTGGACAAAAACGCCTTGACCTGCGACGAAAGGCCGTCGGGCAACACTTTAAGAGCAAGCGGCAAAATATGATATGCGTTTTTTACAAGCGGACGAAGCGCGGGCTTTACCGCTTTTGAAAGATCCTTGAAAAGTTCTTTCAGAATGGGCAATACTTTCACGTCGAAAATATTGTGCTTTTCATTGTAAAGAATAAATTTTGCAAGGCGCACGAACGGCGTGTTTTTGGGCGGCGCACTGCTGTGTCCGCCTTTACTTCTGGCGATAAATTTGAAGTCGGCAAAGCCTTTTTCCTGAACGCCGATAACGCCCGCGTTTTTGACAAGGAATTTTTTGAACGGTTCTTTTGAAACCATACCGCCGCCCTCGTCGATGACAAGCACGGGTTTTACTCCCAAAGTTTCGGAAAGATATTTGGCTTCCGCAATCGCGCTGCCGCCTGAGTTTTCCTCGTCGTCGCCATAGCAGAAATAAATATCCTGTTCGGGCACGAAGCCTTCGTTTATGAGTTCGTTTGCGGCGACCATACTGCCAAAGACCATGCACTTGCAGTCGACCGCGCCACGCCCCCAGATTTTCCCTTCTTCGATTGCGCCGCTGTAAGGCGGATATTTCCAACCTTTGGGATCTTCTTCGGGAACGACGTCCTGATGCGCCATAAGTACCAGCGGACGGTCGTGTTTTTTGCCCTCCCACTTGATAATCATTGCGTTGTTGCGGACGTTGTAACGCGGAAGCTTTGAAAATTCAGGCGCGATTTCCCACATTACTGCGTGCAAATCGTCAAAATGTTTCTGATCGCAACCAGTTACGGTCGGACACTGCAACATACGCGAGAATTGTTTTGCATACAAATCTTTTTTTTCGTACGACATAAGTTTCTCCTTATAAATTTCTCCTTAAAACTTTTTATCTTTGAAGTAATAGATTTCGTCTTTTTCGGATATTTCGCGAAGGACGCGCGCCGGGTTTCCGACAGCGACGACGTTGGACGGAATATCTTTGGTGACGACCGCCCCCGCGCCTATGACCGAGTTGTCGCCGATGGTTACGCCGGGCAATACGTTCACACCCGCGCCGATCCATACGTTATTTCCGATTTTCACGTCGGCGTTGTATTGAAGACCTTTCAATCGGCACTTCGGGCTCACGGGGTGTCCCGCGGTGATTATCGAAACGTTGGGCCCGATCATTACGTTGTCGCCGATTTCGATTTTTCCGTCGTCAACGAGCGTAAGATTAAAATTACTGTAAAAGTAATCGCCGATGAAAACGTGCTTGCCGCCCCAGTTCGCGAAAAACGGCTGCGTCACGACAGGTTGTTTTCCGATCGCGCCAAAGCATTTCCGAACGTATTCTTCTTCGCGCTTATCGCCGTACGGCAATGCGTTGTAGGCTTTCATCGCGTTGAGATACTCAAACTGTTCGGAAACGAGTTCTTCGTCGTTGGGGTCGTAAACCTGCCCCGCAAGCATTTTTTCCTTGTTTGTCATAGTCGTTAAATCGAGCCTGTCGACCTTCCTTCTCTGAGGTTTTTATAAAGCGCGCCCGTCTCCTGGAAGTCAAGTTTTTTCTCGGAATCGGGACCGATCTGGTAATTGCCCTCCTTATAGCTGTACACGTACAACGGATAACGAACGTAAGGTTTCAGCACGGCGCCGAATAATTTCCAGGCAGGAATGGTGCTAAGAACATTATCCGTAAGTTCGACGCGATGCCTTGAATAACCGGCGTTTTCAAAATTGCGTATAATGCCGTCTGAAACGGGCGAGGTCATACCGAGAACGGCGATGCCGAGATGCACGTATTCCTGATTGTTGATCGTATGCCTTACGTCCTTATATTGTTCGTTCAACAGAACGTTTGCAATAATTTTCGAGCCTTCCTGCGATATCAGGTTATCAAGCGCGTCTCCCAAGCCCGTGGGCGGAATCAATCCGTTTCCTGTTGTTGCAAAATCATCGATATTGATCCAGTTGTAAATATCAAGGAAGCCTTCGACGTTGATAAAGTGATCCTTGTATCCCGTTTTTTTCATATCTTCCCACGTCGAGCCTTCGGGATAACCGACGACATTGCCGCTTTCGTCTTTTCTGTTTTTATCCCTTTCAAAATCCGTCTCCACGAAAATCGGCATAAGCGCGCTGTGAGTAAATACGGTATTTTTCAGCGTAACGTTTGCAGGGAGTCTTCCGTATGTTGAGGTGTTGCCCGCCATCGGGATAAACAACGAGTTCGCCGACGAGTTTCTGAAAACGCAGCCTTCGATATTGACGTCCGCGCCAGCGATTTCCATGACGGTTTTTGCGTTTTCGAAAATGCAGTACTTGAACGAGATGTTGTTTATCATTTCGTTGTTTTTCGTTTCATCGTCGTAATTCTCGATTTCGTGCAGAATCCTTACGCATCTTCTGGATTTTTCCCATTGCAGAAGCCCGTTCTTTGCCTCGGGATCGTTGTATCCCATACGCAAAATCGCGTTTTCGACGTGAACGTTGCTTGTCCTGATTTTCAACAATTCATTGAAATAATCGTTTTTGCGGTCAATCATATCCTGTTCGTTGAAGCATACGATAAAGCCGTTGCCGTACATGCTCGTGCCTTCCTGCATGGTGATTCTGGACGCGTCCGTATCGTTGCCCGCACTAATTTCAAGTTTGCCGCCGGCAGTCGAATCCTTGACGTAAATCGCAACGCTTTCTTTTTTCTCGTGCAACGCCTTTTTCAGTTGCGTTTCGTTGCTTACCGTATAGCCGTCGATGACGTTCAGCACGTACGTTGCGACAACGGGCAAATTGTCGTACATCGGATATTTTGCCTTAATGGTGATCGTTACCTTGTTTTTAAGCCCTTTCTTTTCGGCGGGAATTTTATCATTCAGGACAAGTTTGTTGTAACTGCCTTTTTCGTCCGAGAATTTGGCAATGCTTTCGTCGGAAGTCGAAAACTCAAAGTTTTCAAAGTCGACGTCCTTCGGATAGTTAAAGTCCATATTGAACGAATAAGGGGAAGTTTCGGTGCAATCGGCGTTGAAAATCTTGTTGCCGAACACCGTTTCTGCGGCGATACCGCGTTTTGCGTCGGTAGCGTTCAGAGCAAGGTTAATCGCGACGACAGGCGTGACGACTTTGAGTTCAACCGTGGTGCATGTTTTATTTGTAGCTCTGTCTTTCGCCACAATTTTGACGTCGCCTTCCTTATTAGGCTCGATCATAGCGACGTTGCCGACATTGCTTTCTTTGCCGGTTTGGTCATATTGTTTGATATTGACGATGGGCGAACCGGGGGCGATATCGTTTGACGAAAATTCCACCTCGGGTACGCCCGATTTTGCGGGATTGCGATAAACGACTTCAAGGTAAATCGGCAGACCGCGTTTGACGATATATTCAACCTCGTCGCCGTTTTTGTTGTGAAGTTTTTGAAGAAGGATATCGTAGTTTTTGAAAACGATATCGTCGTCGCTGAGCGCGTCGACCTTGATTGCCGAAAACGTTTTGCCGTTTACGGTGACCGTGGCGACCGTTGCGTCTTTGTCAAAATTAAGCGTTCCGTCCGATGAAAGCGTGCCGCCCGCGACTTTTGCAGTCGTGAAATCGCTCACGTTCATAAAGTTTTTGACGTTGACAATGTCCGCGGTATAGCAGTAACTTTCACCCTTGAAGACGCCGTTATTAACTCTCACTTTGACGGACGTTCCGATGCCGGTGTCGTTTGAAGAAACCGAAATCGTCGTTTCGCCCGCGCCTTTTGCCGAAAGAATTCCGTTTTTGTCAACTTCGACGATTCTTTCGTCGGCGGACTTCCAGGTTACCGTTTTATTGCGTGCGCCGCCGGGCGTGAAAATGGGGTTGACAAGAAGTCTTTCGCCCTTGTCCAAAGAAATCACGTCGTTTTCGGAAAGTTTGCTGCTGCTGCCGTACGGCATAAGTTCGATCTTCGTGACCTTGTCGCCGACGACCTTTACGGAGCACGTTGCAAATTTATTGCCTTCTTCCGTCGTAACTTTCACGATGAACGAGCCGTAGCCGTAAACCGTAACAACGCCGTTGTTGTCGATCGTAGCGATGTCGATATGGTTTGTTGCGATATGTTCTTTCAGGTCTTTATCGGACAAATCGGCACAGTCCTGACAGGGATCGTCTTTTGCGTAAACGAACGGAATGTCGCTGTGTTGTTCTTCGATTGACCAGGTAAGGTTGTGGTTTTTCGCAAGGCGCGGATAAACGGTCGCTTTCAACGTGTCGATCGTGTTGCCGTTGTCAAGCGAAAACTCGATATAATTTTCGTTAAGTTCCACCCTGTCGACGGGCAGATATGAATTTTTGGAAATAATGTTTGTGGTGAGAAGTACCGACGCAACGATAATAATCGGGATAAGAATCAGTACTCCGATAAGGACTTTTTTCATTAAGCCTCCAAGGTAATTTGTTTCTTTGATGACTTTGATATTATACCACTTACTTAAAATTAAGTAAAGAAATATACGATATTACTATTTTGCGCGCATATACGAAAAAACGTCGGAAAACCCGACGTTTAATACAATTTTGTTGCGAAATATTGAATTTTTTTCAAAATAATCGGATAATTTCACCGTTTTTCCTTTTATTTTGTCAAAAAACAAGCGATGAAAACCGAAAACTATCTGCCCGTTTCAAAAAAGGATTTATGCTCGATATCGTCAAGCGGAAGCATTTTCGTGTCGAACGTGCCGTCGTCGTAAATTTCGATAATCGTGCCGCCGCGCTGCGTATGGCGTTTGTCAATGCCCTTATATGCAAGATAATCAACGCTCATTCCGTACGTCAGTCGGATGCCCTTATAAGTCAGCGAAAGCGTGTTCAGATGGTCGTGTCCCATAAACATACCCTTGCAGCTTCCGAACTTTACCATTTCGTTGAAAAACTTGCCCTCGACGGTCTTCGGGTATCCGAAATAATTGTCCTTTTCACCGACGAATCCGTGATGATAAATTACGCTCGTGTCGCCGCGATAAAACTTCTCCCACGCTTCCCGAAACTCTTTTGGCGGGATATGGAAAAACGCAAGTGAATTTACTTTTTCGGGTTTTTTTCCGCACTCCGCGCCGATAATTTTAATCGTGTTTTTGTACCATTCGATCTGGTCGTCGTGAATAATATCGAAACCGCTGAAAAAGTTCCAGGTAAGATAGGCGTTGCTGTCGATAAACATAAGCACGGTGTTGAGAGTGCCGTCTTCGTTCAGCACGGGAATATGATAATTTCCGTCGCCCGTCAGGTTTTCGTCGCCGTGGGAAAAATAACAATTCTTGCACGAAGAATAAAAATCGCCGATCTTTTTCTTGCTTGCCGTCGCCCAGACTTCGCTGTCGTGATTGCCGAAAACCACCGTCCAGGGTTTTCCGAGTTTTTCCATACAGGCGGCAAATTTTTTGCTGGATTTGAGGTTATTGAAACTGCCCTGCAAAAGCCAGGGAATGGGGTACACCATATCGCCCGTAACGATGACGAAATCGGCGTCCGAGGCGTTCACGATTTTTTCAACCGCTTGAAGCGCGAGTTCGTCTTTTTTTCTTGTCGAAAACGAGCCGCCGATGTGAATATCCGTGAGCTGCAAAATTTTAAGCGGCACACCTTTTTTCTTCGTAATATTTGTAATTCCGTTGATATTTTCGATTTTTGCGTTCATTTTCGTTCAATTTTTGTCATTTTCGGATTCGTCGTTTTCAACGGTGCCGAACGCACTTCCGAACTCTTCGTCAATCTTTTCGTCGCTTACTTCAACCACGTTTCCTTCATCGTCCAGAACCTGCGGAACAACGACGTCTTTTTCATCGACTTTGCCGTAAAGCTCGGCGACAAGCGCATCCCTTTCCGCGGTTTCTTCGTCGTTCAGTGAGACGCCTTTCTTCCTTGCGTCGATGAAATATCTTATTCTTGCAAGTTTCTTGTTGTCGACCTTATACTTGAACGACGCGTAAAGCGCGATGGCGATAAGTATGGCAACCGTGATACCCATAACGAGCCTTATTGCAAGCAACGCGGTGTCCGACTGCTGAATATAAACCGTCGTGTCGCCGGTGTTGTTTTCCTTATATCCGCACCAGCCGAGAATCCAGCCGACCAAGCCGACCGCAAGCGCGCCGCCGACCTTTCTTGCAAGCGTCATCATACCGCTGTACGTGCCGGTTGAGCGGTCGCCCGTCGCCATTTCGCCGACGTCGACGGTATCGGGGAATATAATCCACGGCATCATCTGCGCGCCGCCAAAGCCCAAGCCCATAATAAGCGCAACGATGGGGATAAGAATCGGAGGCGTCCAGGACGGCTCCATAATCGCAAACATTATGCCGCCGAAAATGTAAAACGGCAGCCCCATGCGGAATGCAAACTGTTTGCTCTTCTTGTCCATCATTTTGCGAGCCAGCGGGAACATTACGACAGCCGCAACCATAAGCGGTGCGATAATGAACATCGAGGAAATGTCCATTCCGAAAAGTTTCTCGCCGTGCCACACGTCGGTGGCGTAAAATACCGCAAGCGCGCTTATCATATCCATACAGGCAAACGCCGAAACGTACATCACGATATGCCAGCGATACGACCTGTTTTTATAAGGTTTTGCGTAACTTTTTACAAATTGTTTTGCATTGAATTTTTCAACCGCCGTCGTGGGTTTGATACGTTCTTTTACGAAAATCGAGCAAATTATAAGCCCACCGCCGAAAAGCGTGCCGAAAATGATCGAGATCGAAAGCCAGAATTCCGTCGTATTGATGTGCGGCATGAACAGCCAGCCGTCTGCGGAAATCAAAGATTCGATAAACAAAAGCGGCAATACGTACGCAAGCCCCGAAGCCGCGGCGGTAAAGATAAGTTTCACCGTGTTGGCGTTGTTTCTTTCACGGAAGGACGGGGATATGTCGCTTGACATCGAACAGTACGGAACCTGCGACAACGTCGAACAAGTGTTCCATAATAAATACATTATCAGCATATACGCGATAAATCCGTTTGTCGAAACGCCCCAGTCTTTCACGGGCATAAACAGCAGGAATATCGACACGATAATCGAAATGCCGCCCGCAAACATATACGGCTTGCGTCTGCCCCATCTGCCGCGCGTGTTGTCGCTGATAAAGCCCATCACGGGGTCGGTAACGGCGTCCCACAACTTCGCAATCATAAATATCGTCGTCGCGATTTTCATCGGGATGCCCATCGTCGTCATGTATTTGACAAGAATACACGACATCAGCGCAACGCCGCCGCCGTCCATAAGACCGCCTATGCCGTAACAAATTTTCTCTTTAAGCGGCACTCTGTCTTCGGGCGCGATATAGTTCGCATCGCCGGGGACAGCCACCTGTTTTTCCTTCTTCTTCACGTTGTACCTCATACAAAAAGATATATTAATAATATCATATCATTTGTTTTGACACAAGCAACAAAAACCTACTTGCCGATTTATCTTTTGCAAAATTTCCGCAAAGTATCAAAAACCAAACAAAAAACCGCCCTTTCGGACGGTATCAGTTAATCGGTTTCGGAAAGATGTTTCAGAATTTCGACGATTATTCCGTTTTTAACGTATTCGTTGATAAGCCCCGCACAAAATCTTTCGCCTCGGAAAATTGCCGTAAGACAAGTGCCCGCTTCCTTTTTCGACATTGTGCCGATATCTTCCGCAAGTTTCTTCTCGTTGTACCAGCCGCGTTCGTTCATCGTGCGGTCGTATTCAATATCAACCAAATCGGAATTGAAAAAAATCCTTTGGAAATCTCTTATCTCACGCGGGTATTCGGCATACAATTTTATCTCGTCATTGGCGTTTTCCGTCGAATTTTCAAGCGTTTTACGATATTCTTCAAAAATTTTCGTATATTTTATAAAATCCGATTTTTCAAAATTCAACTTATGATCGTTCATTATATTTTCCCCCTACGACTCTATTATTGTTATTATAAACTCTTTTCCCTGCTTTCGCAATGAAAAAATAATATTGTTTGTAAAACAAAAGACAACCCGACAATCGGGTTGTTGGTGGAAAACCCAAGATTTTGAACCCGACCATATAAAAATGCACACCAAATCGGTTGTGCGTTTTTTGTTTGCGCTTAATGATTATCCTAACAGTTCTTTTTTCTTGTGTTGAATTCTTGGTTTATTTATTTTATCGGTGAGGTGATAACTCATATCAAGTAGCATTTTGATTTTGTCGTCGGGGATGGTGCCGTCAAGCGCAACCGTTATCCAACTGCCCTTTGACATGTGGTAGGCGGGAAAAAATCCGCTTTCGCACAGGAGCGAGCCGACAAGAACCGAGTCGCACTTCAAATTCACGACGTCAATAAGTTCCTCGCCGTCAAGACCAAGTCTGAATTTCGGCACGTCCATGACGACGGCAAACCACTTTTTGCTGTTTGCGTGGCGAAACACCTCGTAATTCGGGTAAATATACCACGGCAAATCAGCGCAAGCGTTATAGTTATCTAATACAAAACTTTCAAATTCGCAACGATTCATATAAAATAGGTTTATTTATTAAGAAGATACCGATCATTGTAAAAGCAATGATATAGATATTATGCGATTACCATTTTTATGTTTATTAAATGCCAACAGATAATAATGCGAACGTTGCCAAAACGCCGATTTTTCAACGCTTTTATGAAAAAGGCTCGCTTGTAGTACGAAAAGTACAACCGCGTTCGCCTTTTCCAAAAATCATCTGAAATCTCGGCGTTTTCGGTTGTGAACAAGTTTTCCGTCGTGTTTTTAGAATAAGACAAGGCACGCGAGCGGCTTAATACTTTACCGTATAAGCCGTGAGCGTAACGCAGTATTAGTCAAAAACACGGCGTAAAACCTAAGTTCGTATTATTATCTGTTGGCATAACAATCACATTCCCGATATAAAAAGAAAAAGTCCGTTATTGGACCTTCTCTCTTTTCTAAAAAGTTTATGCTCTTTTTAGTTTGGTTCTGGTGGAGATAACGAGATTCGAACTCGTGACCTATGCGTTGCGAACGCATCGCTCTACCAACTGAGCCATACCCCCACGGGCGATTTACAAATAGCATTATAATAAATACTCAAAAAAAATGCAAGCATAATTACATAAATCGTTTTACAAATTTTAATTGTTATGATAAAATATTCTTCACTTGGAGGCATGGCTCAGCTGGTAGAGCATTCGCTTCACATGCGAGGGGTCACAGGTTCGAGTCCTGTTGTCTCCACCAAAATAAAAGCCCATCAATCGTGATGGGCTTTTATTTTGGTAAAAACAACTTGCGGGCAAGAACCCGAAAACTTGTTTTCGGCGTTCGGCGGTTGCTTGCAACCGCTTGCGTTATGCACCGTGTGTATCGTAGCAGACACTTTGTGTCGCTGCGCTGTTTATTTTATTCTTCACTATGCAGAGCAGCCCCTGTTGTCTTTTGTTTCAACAACGGACTCGAATGGCGATTACATCGCCTTTGCGCAATGATTGCGCAACCTGTGACCAAGGTCACACTGCACGCGATTGACCTTCGGTAACAATCGCTGTTGACGAGTCCTGTTGTCTCCACCACACTTTACCAATCCGCACCGGTGGCGGATTGGTTTTTTATTTTCTTGGCTTTTTTGTGCAAAATATCAATAATGCTATTATTTTGAAGTGAAAAACACAATCTTTCGAGCTTTTTGTTAGTGCTTCCGCTATATCAGTAGCACAAAACCACCATTTGGAAGTATCATCTTCCCAAACGGCTCTTACGAATATCTTCAAAAAAGCGAATTGACGTTATGATCACGCAAGCACATCCTAAATCATATGATTTATCTTGATTATACCATTTACAGTCCGACTTTTCAACACCTGAGTGCAATAATCAACAACTCTGCATACACATTGCTTAAATTATGAAGTTCATTTGTTCATAATATCCATAAGATGTTGATATGTGTCGGCGACGCCGTAATGAACCGTGCCATTGTTTAGGCTTTCAAAAAGCCGTTTGGCACAATTGATTTTTGCGTTTTCTACTTTTTTAAGCTGCAATGAACTCATACTACCCTTCGTCTCGGCAATAAAGTAAATATATTTTACTTTGTCTTCATAAAACGCGATTGCCCAGTCCGGCGAATAATCTCCCACTGGTGTCGGGATTTTGAACGTTTTGGGAAGTTTTGCATACACGCAAACGGCTCCGTCGTCGTGTTCGAGACTGATTGCAAAGTTCTTTTCAGTTTCACTATCAGTTACAACATAAGGCGTAATATGCCTTGACGCTTGTACTGCGCGCGTAAAATCGATAACGCCCTTTTCTGCGGTGAAAATATCGCTTGAATACGGTTGTTCTTCCGTCATGTTATACTTGATTTCGTCAACGATCATCGTTGCTTTTTGCTCGGTGATAAAACGAGTGGCGCGCGTGATAAAATCTTCGGGGTTGACCTTGAACATTGCAAAAACGTCAGGTCTGATGCCTTGCAAAATTCTCACCACTGTCTTTCTTGTTAGATTTGTGCCTTGCGCAATTTTCCCTACGAGGTCGTATTGGACGTTCGATCCGCCCGTACCGCGCAAAGTCGTCGTTTTGGTCTTTCCTTCCGCAAAATCAAACGAATCCTTGTTTTGCGAACCGATTGTACGCACATACGTCAATTCAGTAACGTACATTTGCTCGTCAATCGATTTGATTGCCTTTTGAATTAATTCTTCACTGTCAAAAGACACGGTATAAGCATACTTGTGGTTGATATACTTCCACAATGTTTGAAACTCTTTCTTTGCGAAGTTCTCATTGAGCTCGTTTTCGGTGATTTTGGGCTTGTTTGCCTGTTCGATAATCTCGTCAAACACCTTTTCGTCAAACACGCCTTGAACAAATTTATGCACGCCGTCTTCAAATCCTTTGATAGATTCCGGGAGCGGAGCAAACGTTCCGTTTTCTTGCGCCACGCGATAATCGTCGGTAACGTTGCCTTTTTCATCGATATATCCGTTGCGAATAAGATAAAACTCGATTGTTTTTGCTTCTTCTTTGGTGATTTCGTGCGTTTCGCCGTCCGCAAGTTTGATAATCTTGCCGGCAAAATACGCTTCGTTTGCCTTGGTAGGTCTTTCGTAAAGCGTATCTTTGATTTCTTTTTGCAATCCTCCGACAAAATCCTTGTAACTGTCGCTCGCAATGACGGTAAGCACGTTTATATCGTGAACTTTTATACTCGATACGCTTGCGTCCATTCTATCGCCGAAACGGTTGACACAAATACGCATACCGCGCCCGACTTCTTGACGTTTGTTTATTGTGCTATTAGACTGTTTAAGCGTGCAAATTTGGAATACGTTAGGGTTATCCCACCCTTCACGCAAAGCCGAGTGCGAGAAGATAAACCTCGTAGGCTCTTCAAACGAAAGCAGTCGTTCTTTGTTTTTCAATATCAAATCATACGCCGAAATATCATCGCAAACTCCCTTTTTCTCGACAGAGTTTACCACTCGATTGGTCTTTTTATCTATGGAAAAATAGCCCTTGTGCGTGTCGTGCACATCAATGCTTTTGAGATAACGAATATAAGGCGTATCTTCAATGCGGATATAATCATTAAGAATGTTGGTGTATTCTTGCTCAAACATCAAACCAAAGTCGCCTAAAACCTCGTTGCCGTCCTCATCGTATTGTCTATAATGCGCAACTTCATCTATAAAGAACAACGACAAGCATTTTATGCCCTTGTTGTACAACTTCTCTTCTTTCTCAAAGTGCGAAAGTATTGTTTCGCGGATTTGAATACGGCGCATATCACGCTCGGATATATCACCGCGCACTTCACCCACGCCAATGGTTTGCCCGTTCAAAAACGTAATTGAGTTGTTTATCGGATTGATCTCCTTGACGACGTATCCGTTTTTATACTGTTCGAGAGGTGGCATATTCCCGCCTGCGGACATCTCGTAAAGATTGTCACCGATGCCGACGATACGAGTTTCACGACTTATGCCTTTGGCATAATTGATTTCAAAAGCAATGCGCGCCATAGGCGGTTTTTTCGGATCGAGCAAAATCTGCGACACGTACACAAATCCGTCCGTACCGCGCAAATTACGCAATTCAAAACCCTTGACTTCAATCTTCTTTACGAGTTTCTTTTTGTAAGCGTCAAGTGCATCAAGCACGTATACGAGATTGTGCACGTCTTTGTGCGTTGCCGAATAATTGAGTGCAAACAACGGCTTGAATAGTTTTATGCTCTCTTGCGTTGCACTTCCGCTCAACTTTTGCGGTTCATCCAAAATGACGATAGGTCTGTTTGCCGCAATAACGTCAATGGGACGTCGAGAGCCAAAACTGTCTTGCTTGCTGTAAATAATGCGCGCCGCTTCGTTCTTTGCGCCCTCTTTGAGCGATGACGCAAACGCCTGCGCATTGATTATCATCACGTATATATCCTTGCTTGCCGAAAAATTGTCCAGTTGATTGAGATTTTTGCTGTTGTATATGAAATATCTCGCTTTTTTGCCGTAATACTCAAAAAAGTGATCTTCCATCATCTCAAACGACTTCTTTACCCCCTCGCGAATGGCGATGGACGGCACAACGACGATAAACTTGCTCCACCCGTACTTTTTGTTGAGTTCGAATATAGTCTTTATGTAACAATACGTTTTGCCTGTTCCAGTCTCCATCTCGATGTCAAGACTGCAACGGCACGCTTTGCCAAACGGCGTTGACAAATCGGAAGACTGCTTGATGTTGCCCGCAAGTTGCAATGCACGAATATTGTCCAAAAGTTGTGCGTCCGAAAGTTCAATATTTGCATTTCCAAATCCACTTCCGTCGCTGCTTTGGTAATCGAAGCCTTCCTCAAACCAAGATATCTGCGCTTCCTTTTGTCTTTTGCCAAGATCGCGCAAATATGACACCTTGTCCTTAAAAGGTTGTCCGTCAAAAACTTTTACGACTGCATTCACCGCATCGGTTTGATAATCTTGTATCTTAAATTTGAATTTCATTTTTCAATCCAATATTTTATTTGGTTTCAATATTCATTGTGGTACCTTGTACAGTAATAAGAATCTCATTCCCCTCGCTCACTGTATTTGTCCATCTAGGAATGCTGAACAACTTCGATTTTGGCAAGGGCGTCTTCCTTTCTAGATTCTCGTTATCCGCTAAAAGATTATAAAAATACATTTCCACTTGAAATAATGCTGCTAAGGCATATATAACATTATTTTGATTTGCCTTTTTATAATAATACATTCCATCAACCATGCCAATTCTATTATGCTTTACACCATTGTAATCTTTCCACCATGATGGTGATGCTATATTTTTCTTTTTCTCATCAACATAATTGGCATATTGCCATCCGCTCCACGGTTTAATATTTATGTTGTTTAGAACAAAAAAAACGTCATTTTCAGAAAAATCCAATAATTTATCCGAAATAATTTCACAGTAATCAATGATATTTTTGCAATTCGTGTTCCCGCTTAAATCTTCGCACAACATTTTAGCAACAACCTCAACTTCCGCACAAACCATTTGCAAAATCTTCATATACTCAATAGAGAATGTGTTTTTATTATCATTGTCAATTGCAACATATTTTTCTGTATTCAAAAAATCATTCTCAAGATTTAAATAATACTTCCAATATGTTCTCTCATACTCTTGTGTTGTCATATTTACAGCACCTTCCTGGTTGTAGTGGGGGAATAGGTGGCGAAGATCTGGTCGAAGTTTACAGCAACGGCATCACTTGAAAGTGAACTGTCACGGAAAACGGCATACAGCGGTTTCTTTTGCGCAATGGTCTTCACCACATCTTCAGTGACATTGCTGTCAAAGCACGCAACGAGATCGTTGCCGTCAACGATAAACACATGCTTGCCGGCAATATCTTTTTCTTCAATCTTTGCGGACAACGGCTTGCCAAGTTCCAACATAACTTGGAACAACAAGTCAAGCGGTGTTCTATCCGCTTTGATATTGTCTTCAAGGCTTTCAAGGAAGCCTTGAGAGTAATCCTCCGGCTTGTAATACACATCCTTCATGTTGGATGAATCGAGTTTAAGCACACGGAATCCAATATCGAGGTCTTGTGTTGTAAGCGGGTTTTCTTCCTTGATTTTTTTGCCGGCACGACGAATACGCTCTTTTCCTATATCGCAAATTGTTCTATATCCCGCCTTGTATGCTTCACTTTTTTCGTCGCACTTTTCGGGCAGTTGCACCATAATGTATTTACGCTTTCCGCCATCTTCCGCATTGAGTTGCATAACTGCGTGCGCCGTCGTTGCCGAACCCGAGAAGAAGTCGAGTACATAAGATTCCTCATTTTTATCCACCAAAGATATAAAATACTTTATCAACTCAGTTGGCTTCGCAAAATCAAATGGTATGTCCAAATCTTTCAGTTCTTGCGAACTAACTCTGTTTTCCCACTTGGTAATCAAATCTACAGGAACTCGACCCTCATCAATCCTGTCGGCAAGCCATATCTTGGTATATATATTCCACTTCGACTGATTTCCATTCTCGTCAACTAAGGAAGAGGTGTTGGTTTGTTTAAACAAGATATTGTTGTTTTTTAATTCTTGAAGAAAGCGGTCTGCTGACCAACGCCAAACCCCATCTCCATCCTGCGGAAGAACACGAGAGCCTGTAAATTTTTCAATAGGAAATGTCTTACCTTGCGGAATAGTATAACTGCCATCAGGACATTGAATCCAGTATCTTTGGTTCGGTCTTGCATCAAGTCCCGCTTGATACAAGCCCATAATGCGATATTTTTGACCAGCCCTTTCACCAGACGTCTCCACCTGATTATAAACTTTTGCGATAAGTTCGTCTGAAATAGGTTCTCTAAAATAACCTAAAGAATTGATGTTCTTGGCATAAACTAAAACATATTCCATATTCGGTGAAAAATACATTCCTTTGTTTCCACCGCTTTTCATCATTCTCGATATTACTCCGACTCTATTAGTCTCATTAAAAATATCGTCGCAGCACTTAATTAAATTATGGTTTTCAGCTTGTCCTATGCTTATAAAAATCACACCATCATCACTAAGCAAATCTTTAGCAAGTTTCACTCGTGGGTATATCATATTAAGCCAATCGGTATGGAAACGTCCGTTGCTTTCGGTGTTTTGCACAAGACGATTGCCTTGCTCGTCATAATCACCGGACATCTCATTCCACTCTCCGCTCTCCATTTTGAAATCATCGTTATAAACAAAGTCGTTGCCCGTGTTGTACGGCGGATCTATGTATATCATTTTGATTTTGCCGAGATATGTTTCCTGCAAAAGTTTAAGCACGTCAAGGTTGTCGCCTTCGATATAGAGATTTTGAGTGTTGTCAAAATCTACGCTTTCTTCCTTACAGGGACGCAACGTGGCGGAAACAGGTGTGTTGGCAAGGAGAATTGACTTCTTTTTATCCGGCCACGTCATCTGATAGCGTTCTTCTTTGTCATCGATGAGTTCGGCAGACAATTCTTGTTTGAGCACGTCAAAATCGATTGCCAACGTAGGTTTGCCGTCACGCAACACTTCGGTCACTGCATTTGGGAACAGTTTTTGTATCTTTTCCACATTCATTTGCACATTGTCCATCGACATCATTCTCAATTTATCCATTGTTGTTCTCCTTGTTTGTCAGTTGTTGAAGGTCTGTCTTCATTTGTTTAAGTTGCTCGTTGAGTTCAAAGCGTTTCTTGGATTGTTTCTCGGCATCGACATGGTGTTGTAACTTGTCTATTTCTTTTTTGAGTTTTGTCGTTTGTTCGTATCGCGCGACAAAATCGCTTGTGTTTTCTTCATCGACGGCATCGAGCGGTATCAGCGTGCATATCATCGCTTTGTATATCTCGTCAAGGCTCGTGACATCGAGCGGTACGATGATTTGCTCGCTTTGGTCTTTCCAGCCCGTGGCGTAGTATTTGGCTATTTTCACACCCTTTTCCGTGCGTTCTTTGTATGCGCCGTACAACATCTCTTTTCTGTCGTAATGCAGGACAAATATCGTGTGGAGATTGATGGCTTTGTCGAGCGCCGAGATAAACAAATCAGGAATAGTCTTTGACGACAGTTCTATGTCAAAGACGTAAATCTCTTTGACTTTCCCCTTTGCCGGCAAATTGAGCGTGTCACTTGACAGTACGTTTGCAAGAGTCACGGACAGCACGGTTTTTGCATCCGCCCTTACCGCTTTGTCTGCCGACATAAGTTTGAATAGTTCTTGAAATCGGAATTTTTTATTTACTTGGGTTTTACTGCTAAAAACGAACATACTCTCACTCCCTCACAACTACGAATGAGACAAGTTCAAAGTCGTCAAGTCCGCTTATTGATTGTTGGAACAGCACTTTGCTCCCCTCTTTGAAAAGCGAATTGAGGTCGTTTTCTTCTTTCACTTGGATTATTGACGCAACCGCGTCTTCCAAAAGCGCACTGTATTTATCCATTTTTATGCCGTCTTTGGTTTCTTTGTTGAAAGCACGGCAAAGTGTAGCAATAGGCTCGCTCACGCCTTTTGACGTTGTACGCAAAACGTCAAGAATTTGTTTGACATCAAGGTGGTTGTATACAACTTCACCACTATCTTTGAGATATACGAGATAAAACGGATGTAAACGGTTTTGTTTGTTGATATTCACGCCGTTGTTGCGATTGCAAAGCACAAATATAACGCCGGGTTCAACGCCCTTTTCTTTATCCGCCACAACGACTGCGTGCAATCCTTTCGTCACGCCTTTTGGCTCGCCGTGTTCTTTTTTGTATGCGACAAGATCCATCACAAAATCGTTGAGCCCGAGATCGGTGATGGATATGTTGCCGTCCACGTCTTCGAGGTCTTGAAGCGTACCTTCTTGCAGTTTTTTGAGTTGCTCTTTGCGATAATCCATCTCTTCGTTTTCGTCGGAGATGATGTTGTCATCGGCAGTTGCGGCTTGGTTGACTATGGTCATTCTTGCAGATACGCGTTTTTGCAAATTGATATATTCGTCAAGCGTGATGTCCGGCCAAAAATTTATAAGTTGAATTTTGTCGTTCTTACTTCCGATACGGTCGATTCTTCCGAATCTTTGCACGATGCGCACGGGATTCCAATGTATGTCGTAGTTTACGCATACGTCGCAGTCTTGCAAGTTTTGACCTTCCGATATGCAGTCCGTGCCGATCATAAGGTCGATAACGCTGTTGTCACTCGGATATATGACGTCTTTTTGCTTGGAATCGGGCGAAAACAACGTAAGTAATCTGTCAGTTTGCAAATTTCCGCCGACGTTCGTCTTGTTGTTGTGTCCGCCGGCGATTTTTGCAGAATACAAGCCGTACTTTTTGAGCATATACGGTGCAAGTTCTTGATATAGATAATCCGCTGTGTCTGCAAATGCGGAAAACACAAGGACTTTTTTGTTGCCTTGATTTATGGGATTGCTTATCTTTTCGTCAATGATTGCTTTGAGCTGAGACAGTTTTTCGTCTTGATCGGGCGTGACTTTTTGCATATCGACATAGATCTCGGTCAATATCGCAATATCGTTTTGTATATCACGACGCCACGTATACACATCGATATCAGACAAACGAATATCGATGATTTTGCCCGTATTCTCTTTGGAAAACGAGTACATTTCGTCTTCATCTTCGTCTTCGATGACAAAGGATGCCACTTCTCTTGCAATCGACAAAGATCTTTCGCCGTTTTCAAAGCGATTTATCAAATCAATCATCTCTTGATTTGTCTTAATGAGCGATTTAAGCGTGATTCTAAACGCTTGCACACTGCTTTCAAGTCTCTTCAACAAGTTGATTGTCATCAATTTCTTTATTCCGCTTTCACGGTTGATTTGACGTGTGAGCCCTTGTCCCAAGGCGTTTGCATTTTTGTCTTCTTTTTGCAGATCGATTTCGTATTTCGCCTCATACTCGTCACGTCTTGACGGAAATAGCATGGCAAGCGGTGAGTATACACTCATCGTGGTCGAAAGCAGTTTTTTGTAAATGTCCGAGTACTTCATCACACTCGTATTTTCGGTGAGTTTCGGATAACACGAACGCGTGGGCAATCTCTTTGGGAAAGTGCCTATATCGTTCATATCGTAGAATTTTTGAATGTGCTTACGACTGCGCGCAATCGTCACGCTGTCAAGTATTATGGAAAAATCGATATCGAGTTTTTCAATCAAGTCTTTTGCGTGTCTTTCGCTTGAAGGCAGTTGACTCCATGCATTGAAAACCTTTTGCGCATTGGCAAACACCACTTGCACCGACTTTGACAAATCAATCGACTTGTTCATCTCGCCCATATCCCCGGCGTATGCCAACAAAAGTTGGTTCTTTAAGTCGTTATATCGATTGTTGACAGGCGTTGCAGACAACATCAAAACTTTCGTTTTTACGCCGTCTTGCATTATGCGCTTCATAAGAAAATCGTATCTAGTGTCTTTGTTCTTGTAGTTGGAACGATTGTTGCGGAAATTGTGACTTTCGTCGATAACGACCAAATCGTAATTGCCCCAATTGACCGTTGCAAGATCCATATTCCCGCTCTTTCCGCTCGTCCTTCCGAGATCGGTGTGGAACAACACGTCAAAACGAATACGATCTTTGTAAAACACGTTTGTCGTTTTGTTACCTTGATATTGCGTCCAGTTTTGTTCAAGACGCTTTGGGCAAAGCACGAGAATCGACTTATTGCGCAAAGAATAATACTGCATAACCGCAAGCGCAGTAAACGTTTTGCCAAGGCCGACACTGTCTGCCAAAATACAACCGTTGTAGCGTTCAAGTTTGTTGATTATGCCCACCGCACCGTCTTTTTGAAAATTGTACAACTTGCTCCAAATAAGGCTATTCTTAAAACCGGTTGCCTCGTTCGGCATATGGTCTTCGTCCAAATCCAAAAGGAATTCCTTGAAGATGTTGTACAAAATTATAAAATATATAAATTCAGGTGCGTTTTCCTTGTAGCAAGTAGAGATATAATCGATTACGCTATCCGTTATATCTTTCAGTGCTTCGTCATTGTGCCACAAACTGTCAAATGCATTTATGAAAAAGCGACTTTGAGTTGCATCATCGGATTTTGTTATTCCTATCAAATTGCTTTTTCCACGCTCAAAGCCCAAATCGGTCGTTGTAAATCCACCGATAGGCGTATAGTGAACAAACTCTCCGCCGCGTTCGATATTTATCATACTTTGCGTAGCAACGGGATCTTTGAGAGTCTTTATTTGCACCTTATTACGCAACCAATCGGCACACTCGCGCGCAATCGCACGTTGTGTCATTTGATTTTTCAGCCTAATTTCAAAGTCCGTTCCGCAAAGTTCCTTCGGAATATAAAACTCTTTTTGCTCTTTTTTGACATTGTCACTTATTTGCTCATCGACAAACGACGGCACTGTAAATAAAAACTTTAACTCATCTATGCTTTCTAGTTCGTTTTTTAATGCTGCATAAGCATATATCGAAAAGCATGATGCAGCAATACGTACCTTACTTCCGCTCGTCAATTCATTTTTGAGATCATCCCCCAAAAGCCGGCTTGTATTATTGATTATTTCAAACATTATGTCCCCAAAAAGACATCAATCTTTTGAGATTGATGCATTATTCATATTTGTAAATTATAACAAATACTAAGCAATAAGTCAATCTGACATAAAAAGTAATAATTCTCGTTATATTTTATCTTTTTTTATCAATTAAAGGCATCAATCTCAAAAGATTGATGCATCATTTTTTAACCTATTATCGCAGCGTCTTCCAAATTTTATTCATCATTTCCGTTTTGTGCTCCCACATCGAATGTGAGCATCTGTTAAGCGTCATTATTGCACTTTTGTGTCCTAGTATTTCCGATAACGACTTAACATCCATTCCGCATTCCAATGCTCTTGTGGCAAACGTGTGACGTAATGAATGAAATCCTTTGCGTTCGATTTCATTTTTCTGCAAAAGTATTTCGAATGACCTTTGGTAACTACGCATATAAACCGGTTTTTCACCGTCTGCGATTATGTAATCACATTTACTCATCCGACGCATTGATTTTAATATGCTTACAATGTTTTTTAATAATGGCACAATTATATTTACAACACATACTCGACAGAGTTGTCGTCTATGACGAAAAATAGAAATATTCTACAAATACACAAACACCATCCCCGATGATTCAGACAATGAACGACGGAGATATTTTTCATCTCGATGCGAAATCAAAATTAACAAGGCAAAACGCTCGATGCAAGTGTTGAATATAACTATAGACCAAACAATCCCTTTTGAGATACTTTACGTTATAAACCGCCGACACAAACTGCGATTCAACCTTGAAAAAACACCAGCCACTTCTCACGGTGCGGATTAGTCCAAATTCTTTCCACCAACAAAAACGCACACCAACTTGGTTGTGCGTTTTTTGTGAAAAACTTTGCTCAAATAAAATAACAATAAATATTGTCGTTAAAATAAGCGTTTTTGTAATGACGCGCATAATAGTTCTTACCGGTAAGTTTGAATCCGCATTTTTCAAAAACCTTGTTTGCCGCGACGTTATTTTCGTCGACAACGGCTTCAATACACTTTATATCAAGCGTGACTTTTTCATATACATAGTGTCTTATCGTATCATCAAGGAAGTATAACTCTTTTTTCATCGCTTTGTTAATAATCGCTTTTGACGCTTCGGTCGCATACCCTTTTCCCCTGAATTTATCGAATATAAAAACTTTCAATACGTATTTTACTTCGCAAATACAATCGTCCAGATCGATCGTACCGATAAGTTCGTTTGAGTCTTTCAAAAATATTGAGAATTTTAGTTTTGAACTGTAACCGACGCCACCCGGTAATTCATTTTCGTTAAAAATATCGATTTTATATAAATCTTTAAATTGATTTAGATTTTTTTTGCAATACTCCCTCATTATGTTATTTGAAGATTCGTCGCACGGTTTTAATATTAGTCTTTCGGTTTCAAAAGCACCGTTAATGTTGATTACCCCGTTGTAAATTTCGTTATATTTAGTTTTTAGTTCTTTGAACGTATTATTAATGTTTTCAAAAAAAGCAAATTCTTCTTTTGTTAAATCGTTCCGTTCAATATTTTTATATATATCATCAAAAAGGCTAGAAATGGCAATATTATTCCATAAATATACACGAGCTTCGTCGCCGAGCGAGAATAAATATTTGAAAATTTTCAGATTTTTGTCATATTCCTCGAATTCTTCTTTATCCTGCAAAGAGTAAAAATGAAATTGACTTCCGAATTTTTCTTCGGCAATTTTATCGTATTTTTCCATTAATCTTACATCAAAAAAATAATCAGTAATCATAATTTTTCTCCTTCATTTTTCTATTTTACATAATATATCATCGAATGTACCGAATTCGTCGCATAAAAAAGGACGGCGATGAAGCCGTCCTTGTGTGGTAAATAATTTAGTCTTTGACGAACGCCGAGAAGGCAAGGTGCGCCGAATATATGTCCGCTTTGCTTATGAGTTCGTAAGGCGCGTGCATCGAAAGCACGGGCACGCCGACGTCGACGGTTTCGATATTGTTTTTGGCAATGTATTTCGCAACGGTTCCGCCACCGCCGAGGTCGACTCTTCCGAGTTCCGCGGTTTGCCAGATTACGCCGTTTTCGTTGAAAAGTTTTCGGACGTATCCTACGAATTCGCAAGACGCGTCGTTGCTGCCCGATTTGCCGCGTGCGCCGGTGAACTTGCACATTGCGACGCCCTTATTCACGAAACTTGCGTTGTTGTCTTCAAAGCAGGACGCGAAGTCGGGATCGTAGCCTGCGGTAACGTCCGCCGAAAGGCAAAGTGAGTTTTCGCGAAGTACCGACGGCAAAACGCCGAAGTTTTTGGCAATTTCGTCCAGAATGTCGGTGATAATCACGCACTGCATTCCCGACGTGCCTTCCGAGCCGATTTCTTCCTTGTCGGCAAGGATCGTCATAACCGTTCTGTCGGTTGCGGTGTCGAGGGTTGCGGTGATTTCGGGATAAGCGCAAACTCTATCGTCGTGACCGTATCCCGCGACGAACGCCCTGTCGAAACCGACGTCGCGAGCCTTCAAAGCAGGCACGACTTCGAGTTCCGCCGACAAAAAGTCTTCCTCGCTCATTCCGTACTCTTTCATAAGGATTGAAAGCACGTTTTTCTTCACGGCGTCTTTGTCTTCGCCGGAAAGGGATAAGCCGCCGACAACAAGATTCATATTTTCCGCGTCGAAGCCTTCGCCGATTGTCTTTTTGACCTGCTCCTGCGAAAGGTGCGGCAGAAGGTCGGTGATATAAAACACGGGATCAGTATCCTTTTCGCCGATTTTAATGTTGATTTTCGTGCCGTCCGCTTTCACAACGACGCCGTGCAACGCAAGAGGAATCGTGAGCCATTGATACTTTTTGATGCCGCCGTAATAATGCGTTTTCAAAAAGGCAAGTTCGCTCTTTTCGTAAAGGGGGACCTGTTTCAGGTCAAGACGGGGGCTGTCGACGTGCGCGACGAGAATTCTCACGCCCTCTTTGATTTTTTCCGCGCTGCCCGCTTTCACGATGAACAACGCTTTACCGCGGTTATTGAAATAAAGTTTGTCGTGCGGATTGATTTTGTCGCCGAGTTTATATTCCTTATAGCCCGCTTTTTTCAGCATTTCGACGGTATATTCGACGGTTTCCCTTTCGGTCTTGCCGTTGTCGAGAAAACGTTTGTAGCCCTCGGAATAATCGAAAATCGCCTTTAAGGTATTTTCGTCAGCCGATTTATAAATATTTTTTCTTTCGTATGTGGAAAACATAAAAACGCTCCTAAAATAATGATTATTTATATTTTATCACAATAAATATTCAAAGTAAAACAAATTAAAAGTCAATTATCGACAAGGCTTTACAACTTTACAAAAACTTTACGTTTTCGTTACCGAAACATACTTTTTTCTTCTTCCCACATTGCCTACAATGAAGGCGTAATCAATAAAAAGGAGACAATTTATGAAAAAGAAAATGAAAATCGTATTGATAATATCGTGCTTGCTTATGACGACAACGCTTCTGACGTGCCTGTGTGCATGCAATAAGACTGGCAAATTCGACGAAAACAAAAATATTAGCGTCGTAACGCGTACCGACGGCAGCGGCACAAAGTCGGCAATTATGGAGTTTCTGGGACTTAAAGGCAAAAAGGACGTTTCGGGCGCAATCGTATTAAGTTCGACCGACGCAATCATGGCGGAAGTCAAAGGCAATCCCCTTGCAATCGGATACGACAGCCTCGGATTCGTTACCGACGACGTCAAAAAAATCAAAGTCGACGGCGTTGCGCCGACGGTCGAAAACATCAAATCGGGCGCATATCGCCTTGCCCGTCCTCTTAACGTCGTTTACAAAGAAGAAAACGTACAAAACGGACTTAACAAAGCGTTCTTCGACTTCCTTAAAAGCAGCGATGCTCAGACGATTATCGCAAACGAAGGCTACGTAGTATCTCACGACGACACCGCAGCATATAAGATTCAACAAGGTCTGTCGGGCACGATTAACATCACGGGCAGCACTTCTCTTACCCCGCTTATGGAAAAACTTGCGAAAAAGTTTGAACAGATTCAGGGCGGCGTAAGCATCAACGTCGGCGGCACCGGTTCAAGCCAGGGTTATAACGACGCGAAGAACGGAGTTGTCGATTTCGGTATGATTTCGGAAGTCTTCAAACCCGCAAAAGCCGAAGGTTGCACGTATTACGAAGTCTGCATGGACGGCATTGCAATCATCGTAAACAGTGCAAATCCCATTGAAAACGTATCGCTTGCAACGCTTAAAAACATTTACGACGTCGACGCCGGCGAAAATGCGGTGAAAACCTGGAAACAAGCGTCCGCAAACTGATATGGGCAGATTTTTTAAATTCATAAACGCCAGAGAAAAGCTGATGAAAGGGATCTTTTTCCTTTCAGCAGTTTTTTCCGTAGGTGCGCTTATTACGATAACGGTATTCCTGTTCACAAGCGGGATTCCGCTTATTTCGAAAGTCGGGTTTTCAGATTTCATATTCGGGAAAGAATGGGCGCCGCTTGCAGACAATCCGAAGTACGGAATATTCCCGATGATCGTAACAAGCCTGTACGTTACCGCCCTTTCCGTTATCATCGGCGTGACAATCGGATTGTTCACTGCAATCGCTCTTTACAAATTCGTGCCGAAAAAACTAGTCGCGCCGATTAAACAAATGGTAAACCTGCTTGCGGGGATTCCGTCGGTCATTTACGGATTGTTCGGCATGACGCTTATCGTCCCGTTTATGCGCGATTACGTGTCGAATAACGGCGTCGGATACGGCATAGCGTCGGCGTCTGTCGTGCTTGCAATAATGATACTTCCGACAATCGTGAGCGTTGCGTACGACGCGCTTCGAAGCGTTGATACGGCGTATTACGAAAACGCTTTGGCACTCGGCGCGACGAAAGAACAAGCGACTTTCAAAGTTGTCGTTCCGGCGGCAAAAAGCGGAATCTTTGCAGGAATCGTATTGTCGATCGGGCGCGCGCTCGGCGAAACGATGGCGGTAATTATGGTTATCGGCGGCAGCCCCGAAATGCCGAAAAGCATTTTCCAGAGCGTGCGTACGATGACCGGCAATATCGCGATGGGCGCAATGGAACTTTCGGGCGACGCGTTGAGCGCGCTTATCGCAACGGGTGTGGTACTTTTTGTTTTCACCTTAATGCTCAATACAAGTTTTGCCCTGCTTAAAGGCGAGAAACGTGAAAAAAAGCGCAAAAAAGTTAAAATGGCGGTGGAAAAATGAACAAAAGACAAATGATAATCGCCTTTTACAAAGTGCTGAAAATCATATCCGTACTATGCGCGGTCGTGTCCGTTGCGGCACTTATCGCGGTTACGCTTTACATTCTCGTAAACGGCGTTTCAAAACTTAACTTTGAATTATTGTTCGGCGATTATTCAAATTCCCCCTCGATACTGCCCGCGCTTGTCGGCACGATTGAAATCATTCTTATCGCGTCGGCAATCTCCATTCCTTTGGGCGTAGGCAGCGCGATTTTCCTTGTCGAATATATGCAAAACAAAGGAAAACTCGTGAAGATTATCCGCATCGCGACCGAAACTCTTGCGGGGATTCCGTCGATTGTTTACGGCTTGTTCGGATATCTTATCTTTGTCGTAACGCTTAAAATGGGATACACCATTCTCGGCGGCGGCATGACGATTGCGATTATGATACTTCCCGTCATCGTCCGCCAGACCGAAGAAAGCCTTATCGCGGTGCCGATGAGTCTCAGAGAAGGCGCGTACGCACTCGGCGCAAGCAAGGTCGCAACGATTTTCAAAGTCGTGCCGCCGTCGGCGTCAAGCGGAATTGTAACGGCAATTATCCTTGCGATAGGACGCGTGATTTCCGAAAGCGCGGTGCTGATTTTAACAATCGGAATGGTGGTCAACAAAATTCCCGAGTCGGCGCTCTCGCCCGGCACGAGCCTTGCCCTTGACATATACTACTTTTCAAGTCACGGATATCCCGACGCAGCGGCGGCAACCGCAGTCGTGTTACTGATACTCGTCATCGCGATAAACCTTGTTGCAACGGGTGTGGGAAGTCTTATCAGAAAGTCCATGGGAGAAGCAAAATGAACAACGAAATCGAATTTAATGACGAAATAACTGAAAATAACGCTGTTACAAACGACATCAGCGTGAAAAATTGTAATTTATATTACGGCGACTTCCACGCCTTAAAGGACATAAACGTCGTCATTCCCGAAAAGAACGTGACGGCTTTCATAGGTCCGTCGGGGTGCGGAAAATCGACTTTCCTTAAATGTTTCAACCGAATGAATGACCTTATCGAAGATTGCAAAATCAGCGGCGAGTTCAAAATCGGCAGTCTGGACATTTACGACAAGTCCACTGACGTGAACCTTTTAAGAAAAAACGTCGGTATGGTATTTCAAAAACCCAATCCGTTCCAAATGAGCGTTTACGACAACATCGCGTTTGCGCCCCGCACATTCGGAATAAAGAAGAAAGCGGAACTTGACGAAATCGTGGAAACGTCGCTGAAAAAAGCAAGCATATGGGGCGAAGTGAAAGACCGTCTAAAAAAAAGCGCGCTCGGATTAAGCGGCGGACAACAACAGCGACTTTGCATCGCCCGCGCCCTTGCCGCCTCGCCCGAAATTCTTCTTATGGACGAACCAACGTCCGCGCTCGATCCCATTTCGACCGGAAAAATCGAGGAACTTTGCGAAGAACTCAAAAAGGAACTTACGATAATAATCGTAACGCACAATATGGGACAAGCCACGAGAATTGCCGACAATACCGCGTTTTTCCTGCTTGGAGAACTTGTGGAATACGCCGACACCGAAACGCTTTTCGGCGCGCCGAAAGATATCCGCACCGAAAATTACATCACGGGAAGATTCGGTTAATCGATTATACTTGAAAACGTAAAGGAGATAATATATAATGAGTGTAAGAAGCAAATACGAAGCGGAACTTGCTCTGGTTTTCGGAAAACTGACGAAAATGTGTCGCGAAACGGAACTTTCCATTGAAAAATCCGTGCAAGCGTTGAAAACCCGCGACAAAAGATTAGCGCGCGAAGTAATGGATAACGACAAAAACATCGACGCTGCGGAACGGGATATCGAACAGGATTGTCTGAAAATCCTTTTGATGGAACACCCTGTCGCAAGTGATTTTCGCGATATTTCCGCTGCGCTCAAAATGATTACCGACCTTGAAAGGATTGCCGATCAGGCGTCGGATATCGCCGAAATATCACTGCATTTTCCGGACGAAAGTTTCATAAAAGAGCCCGAACATATCGAACTTATGTCGAAATACGCGGTATCCATGGTGAAAGACGGCGTGCAAAGTTACATCAACCGCGACGTCAAAGCCGCAAGCGAACTCGACAAACGCGACGATAACATCGACAAACTTTTTGAAACGGTAAAAAACGATTTAATCGCGCTGATAAGACAAAATCCCGACGCCGCCGACCAGGCGATACTTTTCATGATGATTGCAAAGTATCTTGAAAGAATCGGCGACCACGCCGTCAATATCGGCGAATGGGCGGAATACGCCGCAACGGGAAAACGATTTTAGGAGATATTATGAACGAAAGAAAACCCGTCGTGTTTTGCGTGGACGACGAAGAATCCATACGCGAAGTTTATTCATACTCGTTGGAAGGAAGTTTCGACGCGCATTGTTTTCAGAACGAAAATGAACTTTTCGCAGCCCTTAAAAATGCAACGCCCGACGTTATTCTTCTGGACGTAATGCTGGAAGGCGCAGACGGTTTTGAAATCCTGAAACGCATAAAATCAACGCCCGCACTTTCCGACGTCGCCGTCATTATGGTGTCCGCAAAAGGCGCGGAAATCGACAAGGTGAAAGGACTGAACCTTGGCGCGGACGACTACGTCGCAAAGCCTTTCGGAATTTTGGAAATCATCGCAAGAATCAACGCAAATATCAGAAAAAAAGCAAAAAAATCCGACGTTTTGTCATATAAAGACATCAGAATTGACGATTCTAAACACGAAGTTTATGTGGCGGACGCGCCCGTCGATCTCACCGTCAAGGAATACGACCTTTTGAAACTGCTTGTTCAAAACCACGAAAACGTCGTACGCAGAAACGATATTCTGGACGCCGTATGGGGAAAGGATTACGGAGAAACCCGCACCCTTGACATTCACGTCGCGGAACTGAGAAAAGCCATAAACCACGCCGACGCGAAAATCGTAACCGTTCGCGGCGTCGGTTACTCACTAAAATAATATGAAAAAGAAAATTATCGTTACAAACGTTATAATCGTCGTGTTTGCCCTGCTTATTTTGTTTTTGAGCGGCATATCAATCACAAAATCAATCAATAAAAAACAAGCCGAAGAAAGAATAATCGACGTTGCGAATATCTACGCCGAAAATTACACGTCTTCCGACAAAGTCGTGAAAAACGTCCCCAAAGACTACCGCGTTACCGTCGTCGACAAAGCCGGCAAAGTTTTGTCCGACAGCGAAACGGCGGACGTTTCAAACATGGAAAACCACATTGACCGCGAAGAAATCGTCGCCGCCTTGCACGGAAAACCCGTTGCGATCACCCGCCGCTCGGACACGACGAACAAGGATATGGTGTACTCTGCGGTGAAAGTCGACTTGTCATCGGACGACTACGTATTCGTGCGGGTTTCAACCCCCGTCGACAGCGTGAACCTTTACGCGACAAGCACGATTCTTCCGAACTTTTACGTTCTGATTGCGGCAATTATCGCGGCGGTCATTTTAAGCGTCGTGCTGACGAAAAGCCTTGTGAAGCCTATGGCTGAAATCAAAAACAGCCTTATCGCGTTGAACAACGGCACGTTTACGCCGTCCACGCCGTCCGAAAAAGACCCCGAAATCAACAAAATGCTGTCGGAAATCAACGATATCGGCGAAAAACTTTCCGACACGATAACGACGGTTTCCGAAGACAATAAAAAACTTGATTATATCCTGAACAACGTGTCCGACGGCATCGTCGTTATTACCGCGAACGGGAATATCGAAGTCATGAACGACAACGCAAAACTCGTTTTTGACGTCAAAAACGACGCGATTTCTTCAAACTACACCGTCCTTTCCGCAAACGAAAAGTTTATTTCCGCGGTTTCCGACGCCGTGAACGAGCGCATAAACAAGGTCTTTGAATTCACGACGGCGGCGCACGACGTATATCTCACGTCGATACGTTGTCTGGACGGCGGCATGACGATAATCGTGCTGTCCGATATCACCGCGGTGAAACACGGCGAAGAAATCCGCAGCGAGTTTTTTGCAAACGCCTCGCACGAACTCAAAACCCCGCTTACCGCAATCAAAGGTTTCAACGACGTCATCGGAATGAAGTCGAAAGACAACGATATCAGGACGCTTTCCGCAAAAATCGACAAGGAAGTCAACCGCGTCGTGTCGCTCATCGACGATATGCTCAACCTGTCGAAACTCGAAACCACAAAAACGCCGATTGTCGAGAAAGTCAACCTTGTCGCGGTTGCACACGACGCGGAAGAAAGTATCTCCGCCCTTGCCCGCGACAAAAACGTCAATATCGAAATTTCGGGCGAAGGCACAGTCGATATGGAAAAAGACCACGCGTACGAACTTGTCAAAAACCTTATGGAAAACGCGGTGCGCTACAACGAGGACGGCGGTCACGTGTTCGTTTCCGTTGACGAGAAGGCGGACAAAGTTACGCTCAAAGTGAAAGACGACGGCATCGGCATCGACGAAGAAAATCAATCGAGAATTTTTGAAAGGTTTTACCGCGTGAACAAATCCCGCTCTCGCGAAACCGGCGGTACCGGACTCGGGCTTTCGATTGTGAAACACGTTGCGGAACTGTACGGTGCAAAACTCACCCTGGCGTCGACGCTCGGCGCGGGTACGGAAATCACCGTTTCGTTCAAAAAATAACAAGAATTCGAAAATATAAACGAAAACCACGCAATTTTGCGTGGTTTTTTGTTCGTTATTTTGAAAATTAAAGAGTTTTGAAAAACTCGTTCGCGACCTTGTAGCCGATTTCGGGGACGGTGCGGCAGGTGCTGTGATCCGCCCATTTCAATATCGCGATCTTGCTTGATTTTATGTTTTCGTGAAGATACACGGTGTCTTCGAGTTTCACGATGTCGAATTCCCCCGCAACGATATATGCCGGCGTTGTGATTTTGCCGAGTTGTTCTTCCGAAAAGTCGGGCTCTTCGATCATAATCCGATAAAGCGGATCGTTGGTTTTTTTGTATTTCCTTTTCGCCCACGTCGTGAAGTACGAGCGCATGCCCGCAGGACGAGAATTTGCGCCGAATGCGACAAAGCCTTTTAAGAGCGTCGGG